>JABNAD010000205.1_pt1 | contig 40742 bp, 31 predicted proteins | sample 7240381 | NCBI WGS metagenome assembly JABNAD01 (sample SAMN11332834, study PRJNA596920) | anaerobic digester metagenome | biome: digested sludge; isolation source: digested sewage sludge-derived enrichment culture grown on H2/CO2 | place: Germany: Goettingen
TTACTCAATGAATTACAAGCCGTTATAAGTTTCCACTAACTAAACGACATTGATTGTTTAGCTCTATTTCACATTGTAGGTTGCATGGGGGTTACCCATAGTATTTACAAGTTTTTCTCTCTCCCAATCGGTAGGTTTAAAGCAAAAATCCCCAGTTGCTTATACAACTGGGGATTAATTAAGATGTGGGTTATGTTATTTTGTTCCTTTTACTTCGTGAGTTTTGGCGTGACCATAAATCTCCATCAAAACGGGTTCGTACCTCTCGTAAATAACCTTACGTTTCAGTTTTAGGGTGGGGGAGAGCTCTCCTGTTTGCGAGCTCCACTGCTCTGCAACCAATCGGAAGCGTTTTATTTGCTCGTAACCACCAATTTGTGCATTTATGGCGTTTATCTCCTTCTGGTATCGTGCAATTACCTGCGGAATTTCAATAAGCTCCTTATTGTTCTCAAAGTGGATTTTATGCCGAGCGCACCAGTCGTGTAAGAAGCTGAAGTTTGGCGATACTAGGGCGCTTACAAACTTTTCGTTTTCGCCCACAATCATGCACTGCTCAATAAAGAACGACTCTTTGGTCTTGTTCTCAATAACCTGTGGGGCAACGTACTTGCCGCTCGACATCTTAAATATCTCCTTTTTCCTATCGGTGATAACAAGGAAGCGATCCTTCTCCAGATGCCCAATATCGCCGGTGTGGAACCAGCCCTCGGCGTCAATAACCTGAGTGGTTTGCTCTGTATCCTTGTAGTAGCCTTTCATTAGGCTTGGGCCCTTCATTAGAATCTCGCCATCATCAGCAATTTTAACGCTGATATTCTCCAGCACAGTTCCTACCGAACCAAACATAAGCGCATTGGGCTCTGCTGTGTGGTTTGATGCAATAACTGGCGATGTCTCTGTTAGCCCATATCCCTCGTAAAGCGGTACACCTGCGGCCCAGAATACTTTGGCCAAGCGGGGTTGTAGCGCAGCACCGCCGCTTATTACAAGTTTAAGTCGGCCACCTAAAGCCTCATTCCACTTGCTAAAGATTAGCTTGCGGGCAACTTTTAGCTGTAGGTTGTATAGTGGACGCCCTAAGTTGTTCTCCTTATACCTGTAGCCCAAATTTACAGCCCAAAAGAACAGCTGCTTCTTTATGCCTGTTAAATCTTTGCCTTTGGCAATAATCTTATCGTAAACCTTCTCAATAACCCTTGGTACAGCAACAAAAATATGAGGTTTTAGCTCCTTTATATTGTCGCCAATGGTGGCCATGCTCTCGGCGTAGTAAATGCTAATACCCTTAGCTTGGTAATAGTAGTTTACCATGCGCTCAAACACGTGGCAAAGGGGCAAAAAGCTAAGCGCAATGTCGCCTGCTAGCAGTGGGTATCGGCGTAGGCACACCGTTACGTTGCTCATAAAGTTGCTATGGGTTAGCATAACCCCTTTGGATAAGCCCGTTGTACCCGATGTGTATATTATAGACACCAGCTCGTCGGGGCTAATAGAGTCACTAATCTGCTTAAGCTTATCGGCGTATTTATTTCCTACCGACATGCCCAGCTCTCTAAGCTCATTCCAGTTAGGGTAACCATTGGTGTTTGTTGTGCTGAACACGTACATGTTCTTTATGCTGTCAATCTCGCTTACAATGGGTTGTAGCTTCTCGTACAGCATTTTATCCGACACAAACACAATCTTGGCATCGGAGTGCCTTAAAATGTGGCGGTACTCATCCTGACTAATGGTTGGGTAAATGGGTACGTGAACCATTCCGGCTTGGCTAAGCCCCATGTCAACAAAGTTCCACTCAGGGCGATTGTTCGATATGGTTGCTACCTTATCGCCTCGCTCCAGCCCCATCTCTAAAAAGGCGTAGCTTAAAAGCGTTGCGTTCTCGGCGTATTCTGCTAGGGTAAACGTTTTCCACGAACCATTGTGTTTATAAGCCAGCACAGGTCTTGTTCCGTACACATCGCCACCTTTGTGCAGCAAATCAAAAGTTCTTGTAATTTGCATAGAGTCTGGGTTTGTTTGCATTTAACCGTTTTGGGTAAGATTGTTAAAGCAACTTTTCTTACTTTTAAACAATTGTAAAACTTCAAAAATATGAAAAAGTTTACTACTTACTTGGTCGTTTGTTTAATAACGATATCTGCCTATGCTCAAGATAAGCCTGCATACCTTATTTTTACTGGTAGTGGAGCAAAATCGGGCTATGCCGAAATGATAAAAAAAATTGCAGAAGCCGATGTGGTTTTCTTTGGCGAGCAGCACAATTGCCCCATTGCTCACTGGCTGGAACTATCGGTAGCTACCGATTTATACGCTGTGCATAAGGCTGATTTTATGCTAGGTGCCGAGATGTTTGAAACCGATAACCAGCTTATACTAACGGAGTATGTGCAAGGCCTTATTAACCAGAAGCGTTTTGAGGATGAGGCTAAGCTCTGGAATAACTACAAGACCGACTATAAGGCACTGGTTGAGTTTGCCCGCACTAATAAAGTACCTTTTGTTGCAACCAATGTTCCCAGAAGGTATGCATCAATAGTGGCATCGAAGGGATTTGATGGTTTGGACTCGCTATCGAAAGAGGCCAAAAAGCTTATGCCACGTTTGCCTATAGAGTTTGATATTACGCTACCCGGCTATGCCGCCATGCTTAAAATGGGCGGAATGCCTGGTAAAAAGGGTGGTCCCGATGAGCAGAACCTTCCCAAAGCGCAAGCTCTAAAGGATGCTACCATGGCATGGTCCATTGCCGAGAGTATGAACAAGCGTACCAAACTTCTTCATTTTAACGGTGCTTATCACTCCAATGGTTACGAGGGGATTATCTGGTACCTTAAAAAGGAAAAGTCATCGGTGAGGGTTGCTACTATAGCTACTGTTAACCAGAAGGATATATCCTCCCTAAGTGATGAGAACAAGGGTATTGCCGATTTTATTATTGTTGTTCCTGAGGATATGACTAAGACTTACTAGAGTACGCTTGATATCAACAAAAAAGGAGGAACCGTTTCGATTCCTCCTTTTCTATTTTGCATCGTACTATTATCTACTTTGTAGCAATCTCAACGGCTTTAGCAAGTGCCTTTTCTAGTCCAGCAGGGTTCTTACCCCCAGCAGTTGCGTAGAATGGCTGTCCGCCACCGCCACCTTGAATCTCCTTGGCAGCCTCTCTAATAATGGTAGAGGCGTTTAGTCCCTTATCCTTAACAAGATTGTCAGATATCATTACAGATATCATTGCCTTATCACCGCTAACGGTTCCAAGTACCATAAATAGGTTCTCAACCTCATTCCTTAGCTGGAACGCCAAATCCTTAATAGCATCAGGGTTTTGGATATCAACGGTTGCTGCAATGGTGTTTATGCCATTGTTGCTAACAACCTTTGCCTTTAGGTCGCCTTTTAGCGAAAGGGCTTTTTCCCTCATCAGCAGCTCAACCTCTTTTCTTAGCGATGCGCTCTCCTCGTGTAGCTTAACAACGCCTTGAATTAGGTTGCCTGTGGTGCCAAGCGCAGCGCGGATTTCCTTAATGGTATCAACTTGCTCGTATAGATACTCCTCGGCCTTAACACCTGTAATAGCCTCAATACGGCGTATCCCTGCTGATATTGCTCCTTCCGATACTATTTTGCAAAGCCCAATGTTACCGGTTGCGCTTACGTGGGTTCCACCGCAAAGCTCAACGGATTCGCCAAAGCGGATAACGCGGACGGTATCGCCGTACTTTTCGCCAAACAGAGCCATTGCACCCATTCCTTGTGCATGCTCAATGGCAATATCCCTATGCTCATCTAGGGTAATGTTTTTGCGAATCTCGGCATTAACCAAACGCTCAACGGTTCTAATCTCCTCATCGGTCATCTTTTGGAAGTGCGAGAAGTCGAAGCGTAGGTAATCTGGGGTTACCAATGAACCCTTTTGCTCCACATGCTTGCCAAGTATATTTCTTAGCGCATGGTGAATTAGGTGGGTGGCCGAGTGGTTGTTGGCGGTGCTTAACCTTTTATCAACATCAACCTTTGCGGTAAACTCAGCTTTTTGGTTGCTAGGAAGCTTATCGGCAAGGTGAATAATAAGGTTATTCTCCTTAAAGGTGTTGATTATGGTAATAACCTCGGTGCCATTGGTAATGGTTCCGGTATCGCCAACCTGTCCTCCCGATTCGGCATAGAATGGGGTTTTGTCAAATACCAAGTGGTACTGCTCTTTTCCCTTTGCCTTAACGGTGCGTAGGCGGGCAATTTTAACACCAGCCTCAAGGGTGTCGTAGCCAACAAACTCTACATCATCAATGCGGAACAGCTCTTCCCAGTCAAGGGTTTCAACTGCTGCATCGGCGCGTGAGCGTTCTTTTTGGGCTGCCATCTCCTTTTCAAACTCGGGGCGGTTAACGCCTAGGTTCTGCTCGCGAAGTATTAGTTCGGTTAGGTCTAATGGGAAGCCGTATGTATCGTATAGGATGAATGCATCCTTACCAGATATTTCTGTTTTGTGCTCGTTGCGTGCCTGTTCAATTTTGCCATCAAGAAGGCGGATACCCGTTTCAAGGGTTCTAAGGAAGCTTAGCTCCTCTTCGGCAATAACCTTCATTATAAGCTCGCGCTGCGAGTTTAGCTCAGGGAAGAACATCCCCATCTCGGCAGCAAGCGTTGGTACCAATTGGTTAATGAAAGGTTCTCTAAAGTTAAGGAAGGTGTATCCGTAACGTACCGCACGTCTTAGTATTCGGCGAATTACGTAACCAGCCTTAACGTTTGATGGTAGCTGTCCATCGGCAATGGAGAATGATACGGCACGTAGGTGGTCGGCAATTACGCGCATGGCAACATCGCTTTGCTTATCCTTACCGTAAGCAATGCCGCTCATTTGCGATATACGGCCAATAATTGGCTGGAACACATCGGTATCGTAGTTGCTCTGCTTGCCTTGCATTGCCATGCAAAGGCGCTCAAAGCCCATACCTGTGTCAACATGCTTTGCAGGTAGCGATTCAAGCTCGCCGCTGGCCTTGCGGTTGAACTGAATAAATACAAGGTTCCAGATTTCCACCACTTGTGGATGGCCAGTATTTACCATCTCGCGACCTGATACTTTTGCCTTCTCATCGGCACTTCTAAGGTCGATGTGAATTTCGGAGCATGGTCCGCAAGGGCCCGAATCGCCCATCTCCCAAAAGTTGTCCTTTTTGGAGCCCATAAGGATTCTATCCTCGGGTAGGTGCTTTTTCCAAAGGTCAAACGCCTCCTTGTCCATATCTAAACCATCGTCGCTGCTACCCTCAAAAACGGTTGCATATAACAGTTCGGGGTTTATTTTTAGCACGTCAACAAGGAATTCCCACGCCCAGTCAATGGCCTCCTGCTTAAAGTAGTCGCCAAACGACCAGTTACCAAGCATCTCAAACATGGTGTGGTGGTAGGTATCGTGACCAACCTCCTCTAAATCGTTGTGCTTACCAGAAACGCGCAAACATTTCTGGGTATCAGCAACTCTGGGGTACTTACCCTGGGTGTTTCCAAGGAAAATATCTTTGAACTGATTCATCCCCGCATTGGTAAACATAAGGGTTGGATCGTTTTTCACCACCATTGGGGCAGAAGGAACAATTTGGTGATTTTTGCTTTTAAAAAAATCCAGAAAGGCTTGTCTAATTTCAGCAGACCTCATAAAAATCTATTATTTAATTCGTTACCACTACTTACTTCAAATTTTACTACTTAAAAAAACATTAAAACCTTTGCAAAAATAAATATTTGCGTTAGATTTGTTGCCGTTCGTCAAAATAGAATCCTTAAAAACCAGAATATTAGGACCAAATCAATGGCCAAAGTTAAGTACAAATTTAACCCGCAGACCCTCAAATTTGATGTTGTTGCAATTTCTTTAAGTAAAAGAATTGCAAAAGTATTAATTCATTTTGGTTTAAGTTTAGTTGTTTCGGCTGTTTTAATTCTAGCCTACTCATTTTTCTTTGATACCCCCAAGGAGAAAATCCTTAAACGCGAAAGTTCAGAGTATTTAGTGAAGTTGGAGCTGTTACAAAATAAGTTAGAGCATACCAATTCGTTGGTTAGCGATATTGAGCAACGCGACAACATTATTTATAGAGCCATTTTTGAGGTGGATTCAATTCCAATGTCGCTGCGTGAAGGTGGTTTTGGAGGTAGTAATCGTTATGCTAAGTTCGAAGGGCTTCGCAACAGCGATTTGCTTATTAATACGGCAAAGATGCTGGACCAGCTAACATGGAAAGTGTACATCCAGTCGAAATCATTTGACGAGGTTATAGACCTAGCCAAAAACAAGGAACGGATTATCCAGTGTATGCCGGCCATTCAGCCAGTTTCGGTTAAGGACTTGGTTCGTATTTCCGATTTTTTTGGGTTTCGTCGCGACCCGTTCAACCGTTCAGTAAAGTACCATCATGGCATCGATTTTTCGGGGCCTATTGGTTCGCCTATCTACGCTACTGGCGATGGAGTAGTTGTTGAGTGTGGGTATTCATTCTTTGGTTATGGTAATCAAATAATTATAGATCACGGTTTTGGATATAAAACCCGATATGCCCACCTTCATAAGATTAGTGTAAAGGAGGGACAAAAAGTAACTAGGGGGCAAATTATTGCAACCCTTGGTAATACAGGTAGAAGCACTGGTCCACACTTGCATTATGAGGTTCTACACAGGGGAAAACCAGTAGATCCGCTTAACTTCTTTAACGACATCACCGAAGAGGAGTATGATCGCATGGTAAGTCTTTCTACTGCAGAAAATTCTGTAAGGGTGAGGTACTAACTTTGCTCGTGGTGTAATCTGTTTTGGTTTTTTTGTACTTTTATCCCCAAGAAATTCAAAGTTATGCCAAAGAGTAAGTACAGATTTAACCCAGAATCTCTCAGTTTTGTTCGAGAGCATATCTCCATAAGAAAAAGAATTGGTAGAATTGCTACTTATCTTTCAGCAAGTATTGTTGTTGCTGTAATATACTACATCATATTTTCTCTATTTTTCGATACCCCCTCTGAGCGTGGCTTAAAGCGCGAAAAGGAGGAGCTACTTGTTCACTTTGAGCTGCTAAATAGGCGCTTTGAACAGGTTAGTGCTGTAATGGAGGATCTCCAAGAGCGCGACGACAATATTTACCGTGTAATTTTTGAGGCAGAGCCCATTCCATCAACTGTACGTGAGGCGGGTATTGGTGGGGTTGACAGGTACTCGGAGCTGGAAGGCCTTTCCAATGGCGACATAGTTATTGAAACAGCAAAAAAACTGGATCTCATAGCCAAAAAAGCTTATATCCAGAGTAAGTCCCTAGATGAGCTTGAAAACCTCGCCAAACGTAAGGAGGATATGCTTAGAAGCATTCCTGCCATTCAGCCAATAAGCAATAGCGATTTAAAGCGCATTGCATCATCGTTTGGTATGCGCATTCACCCCTTTTACAAGGTGCCAAAAATGCACACGGGAATGGACTTTACAGCTCCAACGGGTACCGATATTTACGCTACTGGCGATGGAGTTGTGCAAAAAGTGGACTACTCTCAGCGGGGATATGGCAATCACGTGGTAATAGATCATGGGTTTGGTTATGCCACACTTTACGCACATATGCACTCCATTTCCGTTAGGCCAGGACAAAAGGTTAAGCGCGGATCGGTTATTGGGCAGGTGGGTAACACTGGAATGTCTGTGGCGCCACACTTACACTACGAGGTGCACAAAGCAGGTAAGCAGATAAACCCAATTAACTACTTCTTTAACGATTTAACCCCTGAGGAGTACGAGAAGGTTATTGAGCTATCTTCGTTACCAACACAAAGTTTTGATTAGCATTTGAATTATGATAGCACGTTTCACCACCTTTTTTTTTGCACTACTGATTTCTACTTCGGTTCTTTCTCAAACCGATTCTTTGGTTCGCATTGCCGGTGTTGGCGATATTAACTTAGGAACAAGTTTCCCATCTAGAGCCTTTCTGCCACCAAACAACAATGCCGCAGCAATTATTGCACCTGCCGTTGAGTTCTTTAAATCGGCCGATGTTGCTTTTGGTAACCTTGAGGGGCCTTTTGTTGGAGAGGTGCCACCAGCAAAGCGCTGTAAGGATACCACCAAGTGCTATATTTTCAGAACGCCACCATCGTATTTCCCAACATTAGTTGATGCTGGCATTAACCTAATGAGCGTTGCCAATAATCACAGCTTTGACTTTGGCCCTGTTGGGGTAAACTCAACCTTTGCGCTTATAGACTCATTTCAAGTAGCTGGAGCTGGTACCATAGAGCGTCCCTACGCCATATTTCACAAGGATGGCAGAACATATGGACTTTGTGCATTCTCTCCCAATAGCGGCGTTGTAAGCATTAACGATTATGCAAGAGTTAAGCAAATAGTTCAACACCTAGATACCATTGTTGATATTGTTGTTGTGTCGTTTCATGGCGGTGCCGAGGGAAAAGATTATGTTAACGTGCCCAAAAAACGGGAGTACTTTTTAGGTGAGGATAGAGGCAATGTTTACGAATTCTCCAAATTGGTAATTGATGCTGGTGCCGATGTAGTGTTTGGTCATGGGCCCCACGTACCTCGGGCAATACATCTGTATAAGGACAGGTTTATTGCCTTTAGCCTGGGTAACTTTTGCACATACAGCCGCATAAGTGTGTCTGGAGTGAATGGCTATGCACCACTTATTCTGGTAACAACTAAAACCGACGGAACGTTTGTTGAGGCCAAGATTCATTCGTTTACTCAGAGCTTCCGCTCCGGAATTTCATTCGATACGCAGCATAGGGTAGCAAAGTTCATTAAGAATTTAACTTTAAAGGATTTTCCAGATAGCCCCCTACTTATAACCGATGATGGAACTGTAACAAAACGATAGCCATGCCTTACAAAGAGCCTAAAATAGAAAAGTTGTACTATACCATTGGCGAAGTAGCCGATATGTTCAACGTTAATACCTCTCTTATTCGTTTTTGGGAGAAGAATTTTGATGTTATTAAGCCCCACAAGAACAAGAAGGGCAATAGGCTTTTTACCAAGGAGGATATTGAGAACCTTAAGCTAATACACCATCTTGTTAAGGAGCAGGGTCTAACCCTTGCTGGTGCACAAAAAAAGTTGCAGGAGAATAAGGATGGTGTGGTTGATAACTTTCAGATAATAGACTCGTTACAGAAAATTAAAGCCATGCTTCTTGAAATAAAGGAGGAGCTTTAATGCAAAAGGTTACTGTTCGCGATGTTGCATCGGTAATAGAAACCCTTGCACCACTTGCTTACCAGGAGAGCTACGATAATGCAGGACTTATTATTGGCGATGCCAATATGTCCGTTACGGGCATACTTGTTACGCTAGATGTGGTTCCTGCCACTATTGATGAGGCCATTGCTAGCGGAGCTAATCTTATTGTTGCACACCATCCAGTAATATTTTCGGGGCTAAAACGTATAACAGGCCGCAACTATGTAGAGCAGGTTGTGATAAAGGCCATACAGTCCAATATTGCAATTTATGCTGCACACACAAATTTGGATAGCGTTCCCTTTGGGGTGAATAGCCGAATAGCCGATATAATTGGGCTAACAAAACAGCAAGTGCTGGAGCCAGTAGAAAATCAGCTGGTAAAGCTTGCAGTATTTGTTCCTTCCGAACATGCCAATAAGGTTAGAACGGCGATGTTTGCTGCAGGTGCTGGAGGTATTGGAAATTATGACTCTTGCTCCTTTAATTTAGAGGGAACGGGAACGTTTAGGGCTGGTGAGGGAGCCAATCCATTTGTTGGTGAAGTTGGAGAAGTGCACAGTGAGCTGGAGGTACGGGTTGAGGTTATTGTGCCAAAACCCAACATTTCAGCTGTGGTATCGACTCTAAAGCATGTGCATCCCTACGAGGAGGTAGCATACGATTTATACCCCTTGCTAAATGCCTATGGTAAGATAGGGCTGGGCATTGTAGGCGATTTACCCAAGCCAATGAGCGAGTCCGATTTTTTGCAGATGATAAAGGAGCGTTTTGGTGCAAAGATGGTTAGAACTTCGCCACATCTTGGTAAAGAAATAGCTAGAGTTGCTCTTTGTGGTGGGAGCGGAGCCTCTCTCTTGGGTAGGGCAATTGCATCGGGAGCACAAATATTTGTTTCGGCAGATTTTAAATATCATCAGTTTTTTGACGCTGATAATAAGATTGTTATAGCCGATATTGGCCATTACGAGAGCGAGCAATTTACCATGGATATTTTTTGTGAATATCTATCGAAAAAAATACCTAACTTTGCAGTTCTCAAAACGAAACACATAACCAATCCAATAAACTATTTTTAGGTGGTATGGTAGCAGACAAGAACAGGAATTCCGACGTTAACGAACTTTCAATTGAGGATAGAATTAAAATTCTATACGAACTTCAGCAGGTTGACTCAAAAATAGATTCCATTAGAACGCTTAGGGGTGAACTACCTCTTGAGGTTCAAGATTTGGAGGATGAGGTTGAGGGACTTGATACTCGTATTAACAACCTACAACGTGAGGTTGAGGAGTTTGAAGCACAGGTAACTCATAAAAAGGCTGAAATTAAAGAGGCCGAGGCTCTAATTAAGAAGTACGAAGAGCAGCAAAACAATGTGCGCAATAATCGTGAGTTTGATTCTCTATCAAAGGAGATCGAATTCCAAAAGCTTGAGATTGAACTATGCGAAAAGCGCATTAAGGAGTTCTCTTTCCAAGCTAAAGAGAAGAAGCAGAGCATTGATCAGGCTAAAACTTTACTCGATGAGCGTAAAGTGGATCTTGCCAATAAGCGTAAGGAGCTTGAGGATATTGTTTCTGAAACTCAAAAGGAGGAGGACGACCTTCAGCGCCGCTCCGAGTCTTTCCAAGAGATGATGGAACACCGCTTGCTTTCGGCGTACAAGCGTATTCGTGGAAATGCGCGTAATGGCCTTGCTGTTGTTACTGTTCAGCGCGATGCTTGTGGTGGTTGCTTTAACAAGATTCCCCCTCAGCGCCAGCTCGACATTAAGATGCGTAAGAAAATTATTGTTTGTGAGTACTGTGGTCGTATCCTTGTGGATGACGATTTGACCAGCACAAACGAGTAAAAAAATCTATATAAAAAAAGCGCCAACCCTTTAGGATTGGCGCTTTTTTTATGTAATAATGCTTAGAAATCTGAATTGGGTTTGAAGAGTTACCAGCTGCCGCCAGCACCACCTCCACCAAAGGAGCCACCACCTCCACCAGAGAAGCCACCAAATCCGCCTCCACCAGAGCTGAAGTTCCCAAAACCACCACCTCGAGATCCGCTATTGGCAAGCATGCCTAGTGCTATCCAAAGGGGAACATTGTGACCAATATGCCTTCCCTTGGCATTGGATTTAGAGGCAATGGAAACAACTACTACAAATATTATGAATGCAATAAAAAGGAAAGCAAACCCAATGTTTTCTCCCCCTTGCATATACTTATCGGCCGAATATTTTCCTGATGCTAGCTCCGCAATAACAACATGTGCGGCAACAAGCCCATCGTAGTACCTATTCGCTTTGAAAAATGGAATCATCTCCAGATCTACAATGCGGTTTGCCGCAGCATCGGGAATTACATCCTCAAGCCCATAGCCTGTTGCAATAAACGCTTGTCCTCGTTCATTTCCTATCTTTGGCTTAATGGCAATAACAATTCCGTTATCGCTTCCCTTTTGGCCTACTCCCCATTTTTCGCCAATTCTAACGGCAAAGTCGGAAATATCGTAGCCTGCCAAATCATTAACAATAACCACGTAAACTTGGGTCGATGTGGTATCGTGGTAGTCCCTAAGCCTCTTTTCTAGGCTGTACTGCTCATTGCTGCTTAGTAACCCTGCAAAATCGTTCACCAAGCGAGGTGGCGACATGGGGCTGGGTATCTCTTGACCCATTACGCTTAGCGCAATGCTTAGCACAAGAACTACCGTATTTACTATTCTTTTTACCATGCGTATTTGGCTTTAGTCTCCAAAGGATATCTCGTTGGAGAGCTCATTAACATCATTTTTTTGTAAGGGGAAATGCTCTTTTAGCTTTTCGCCTGCAAGTAAAATCCCCTTTTCAAGGCCCGATGTAATATCGCCTTGCTTAAACAGTACAAGCATCTCCTCTTTAATACTATCCCAAAAGTTATTGGGAACCTTGCTGTTTATGCCAGCATCGCCCAGAATGGCAAACTTGCGATCCGATATGGCAAAGTAGAACAGCACGCCATTCCTAAGTTGGGTTTTGTGCATCTTAAGTAGAGCAAAAACATCGGCAGCGCGGTCTAGAACATCAATTTTACAAGATTTTTCTATGTGAACACGTATCTCTCCCGAGGTATTAAGTTCTGCCTGCTCAATAGCCTTTACAATGCGTTGCTGCTGCTCTTTTGTGAACTGATCAACTGGATTCATGATATTCTATTGTTTGGCGTTATGCTCGTGGTGAGATAGGTTTATAGCCTACCTCACCCTTGGCATATGCCTACTTACTAAAATCAACCTTGGGAGCATTCTTTGCATCGGCATCGGCCTCAAAGTATGCTTTCTTCTCAAATCCAAACCAGCCAGAGTATATAACCTGTGGGAACTTTCTTATGTAAGCGTTGTATGCTTGTACCGATTCGTTGAACTTTCGGCGCTCAACGGCTATGCGGTTCTCTGTACCCTCAAGTTGGGCTTGCAGGTCTAGGAAATTCTGATTTGCCTTAAGGTTTGGGTACTGCTCAACGGTAACAAGAAGTCGAGAAAGGGCTCCACTTAGCTCACCCTGTGCTGCCTGGAACTGCTTTATATTCTGCTCATTAAGATTCTCGGGATTTATGGTAACCTGAGTGGCTTTTGCACGTGCCTCAATAACCGCAGTAAGGGTTTGCTGCTCAAAATCGGCGTAGCCCTTAACCGTTTCAACTAGGTTGGGTATAAGGTCTAACCTGCGTTGGTAAACGTTTTCTACGTTAGCCCACTGGGAGGTAACCCCCTCGTCGAGCGATACCATTTTGTTGTATCCGCAGCTGCTTAGGAAAGGTATTGATGCAATGGCCACAAGGGCAAACAGAAGTCTTCGTTTCATAGTGAATTAGTTTTATTGGTTCATAAACTTACAAAAAATCGGGTATTACAGTGCAAAAAGTGTGCAAACCAACTATTTGTCAGGTTGCACTAAGGTGTGGAAAGCCTAATTTTGAGCGATTTTGTTATAACTTTAGCCAGGGCTAGGAAGTACTCGTTATTAAGTTGCCTTAATATGTGTCAAGCAGCAGAATATCAAAACAATAACCTGTTGTTTGCCTTAACCAAAAGCCCTGCTTACATGTAATTAAACCCTGTTTTATAGTGCACTGGCTGGGTTAAAACGCTATTTATTGCCGATTTAGGTAAGCTATTTAGTTTTAAATTTTCACGACGATTTGTCAGTGTTCAAATGAAATAGGGGAGCTTATCTGTTTTGTTGGCATAAATATTTGAAATTAAGAGCTACTATGTGCTACTCTTTTGCAATAAGGTTAAACGCTTACTAATACATAAGGATATGAATCTACTTAGGAAACTTTTTATAGCAGTGCTTGTTACTGGCGCTGTAACGGGGTGCGGTAATGATGATTACCCTACCGATTCCATAGAGGGTCCGTGGCAGCTGGTTTACCAGGAGCCACGTACGGCTGCTCCCTATGTTATTACAATTGATGCAGAAGGAGGTGCTGGTTCCAATACTTACACTATTTACAATTTTGACAATAATGGTTCTGTTAACCCTTTAGGTGTTCAGGTACTTAAGAGCGATACCGTGCTTACCATTATTAGCCCTGGTTATAGCGGGAATGGGGCTGTAGAGCGCAACTATAGCGCAATTCACTGGAACTACACTGGTAACAATGGGATTATTTATGCCAAGTTTAAACGCCCTTAGCTAAAAAGTAGCTCGTAGGGCCGCTCTAGTGCTTGCCTAACCTCCAATACGCCAAATGCTCTTGTAAAGCGTTTGTACTCTTTCCCTTCGAAAAAAATTATTAGCGTGGGGGCCGTGAAAACGGTAAAATGGCCGCTTATTTCTGGTGCATCGGGTATGTTAACCTCGTAAAATGCGATTTTGGGAAACGCTGTGCTAAGCAGCTCTTTAACATGGGGTTTTAGGCTGTGACATACGCTACATGTTGGTGTAGAGAAGTAGAGCGCAGCAGCTGTTTCTTTTAGCAGCCCTTCTGCTTGATTTAGTGTAGATATGTTCATGTGTCGATATGTTTTAGTGTTGTTCATCCAAAAGGGATGGTTAATCAGTAAACCATGCCCATTTTTGTGTGGATATGCTGAAGTTAGTCTATTGTTTTTTTGCTGTGCTTAATACCTGCCATTCATTAGCATAACTAGCGTGCAGTCGAACACTACTTGGATACCTGCATCCTTTGCTAGTTTAAATAGCTCCTGATTTTCGGTTCCTGGATTAAACACTATTCGTTTGGGTTGTAGCGCCAGAATGTACTCGTAGTATTCCTTTTGGCGCTCGGGATTTACGTATAGCGTAATGGTGTGTATATTCTCAAACGGCTTTTTCTCAGTATCTATTTCTACGTTTTTAACAGAACCCTTTGCAGAGCCAATAGCAGTAACGCTATGGCCATAATCGAGGAGCTTAATTATGGCCATATTTGAGAACCTTCTGGGGTTTGTGCTAGCACCAATTACAAGGGTAACCACTTCTGTAAATTAACTTTTTTCGACAAGAACTACTGCGTATGCCGAAACGCCCTCTTCACGACCAGTAAAGCCCAGCGTTTCGGTTGTTGTTGCTTTTATGGAGATGTCGCTAGTATCTATCCCCATAACATCGGCTAATGTTTGCTGCATTAAAGGGATATTTGCTTTTATTTTGGGCTTTTCAAGACAAATGGTAGAGTCAATATTGCCTATGCTAAACCCTTTTTCGGTAAGAATTTCAACAGTTTTTCGTAGTAGAATTTTACTATCGATGCCCTTTAGTGCGGGATCGTTATCGGGAAAATAAACACCAATATCCCTAAGTCCTGCTGCGCCAAGTAGCGCATCGCAAATGGCGTGAATAAGCACATCGCCATCGGAGTGGCCAACGGAGCCCTTGCTGTGCTCTACTTTTATACCGCCTAACCAGAACTGGTATCCCGGTTCAAGTCTATGAACATCATAACCAAAACCTACACGTATTTTCATGCTTATCGGCCTTTACGCTGTGTTTCAAAATCGAATGCTAAGCTAAACCTCACGGTGTTGGCCATAGGGTTGTTTTGTCCGCTCGATGGCACTAAGTAAGCAAAATCAAGGTTGAAAATGTTATACCTTAATCCAGCGCCAAGGGTAAAGTACTTCCTGTTTCCCTTTGTCTCATGCTCGGTGTAGTAACCCGCTCTAATGGCAAACTGGTTTGCATACCAATATTCAACGCCTAGACTATAGCTAATTTCGTGAAGCTCTTCCTTAAAACCATCGGGTGCATCGTAAAACGATTGAAGCATACCTGCAGGCACCGACACATCGGGGTCTTTACCCGCTATAATCACGGTTTCATCGTTTCTATCGTAAATAGGAGGTGTTGGCACAAGAAGCTTGTTAGCATCAAGCATAAAGCTCATGCGGTTGTAAGCATCAAAGTCTAGCGATACTCTACCGCCAAGTCGCATGTTAATGGGAATAAAGTCCTTTTTCTCCTCGTTGTACGACAGCTTTGTTCCAATGTTAGAAACGTTAAGACCAAACGCCATCTCTCCTTTTCTAGAGTCTATGCTAATGGGCGATTGGTAGTACATTGCCACATCGGCAGCAACTGCGTTACCTGCTTTGGCAGCAGTTTGACCTTGCTGGGAGAACCCACCGGTTAGGTCGGAACGAATATATCTAAAAGCCAAACCTCCCGATATTTTATCGGAGAAAAGCCTTGAGTATGCAACATCAAAGGAGAACTCGTTGGGGTTGTGATGGCTTTGCTGAACGTTGGTAATATCGGTAAAGGTAATGTCGCCCATAGAGAAGTATAGCAGTGATGCGCTTATTACCTGCTCCTTATCTAAGCGATAGTAACCCGATACATAGTTTAGGTTAATGTCGTTAACTAGTTTTCTTAGCCAAGGGGTGTACGATAGGGATATACCCCACTCTTTATCGATAAAAGCGTATTTAGCAGGATTCCAGTGCTGCGAGTTAACATCGGGAGTTGATGCTGCACCAACATCGCCCATTGCTCCAGCTCTGGAGTCGGGTGCAATGGTTAAAAAGGGAACGGCAACACGTAGAGCATTTAGTCCACCGGTTAGCGACAGTGAGTCGTTGAACTGGGCGTTAACAGTTACAGAAAGGCTAGTGATGATAAGGGTTAGAGCAAAAGCCTTGTAAATAAGATTTCTTGTCATTGGGTTTAGTTTTCTTGCGTGGCAAATATAGTACATTTGGTAGAACCCTTACCCAAACGAAATAGATTCTAATTTATTATGAAACGTGAAACGTGGGACGTGAAAAGTTAAACGTGAAACGTGAGACGTGAAAAGTTAAACGTGAAACGTGAGACGTGAGACGTGAAAAGTTAAACGGGAAAAGCACCAAACACCAAGCACCAAAAACCAAAAACCAAACACCAAACACCAAACACCAAGCACCAAAAACCAAACACCAAACACCAAACACCAAACACCAAACACAAAACACTATATACTAAACACTACTTAAGTATTACAAGTTTTTGGAATAGCTCTGCCGATTTACCATTTGATGTTCTAATTCGTACTTTGTAGAAATAAACTCCACGGCCAATACGGCTACCAAAATCATCAAGCCCATCCCAGTGTATGGGTCCAACCCTATAGCCAATGCTATTGGGCTCTGTGTGGCGAATGGTTTTAACCAGTTTACCCGATTGTGAAAAGACTTGAATTAGCACATCTATGTCGTTCCCTGGTTGGTTGTGCTCAAAAAAGAAGCCTGTCGATTGGGTGAATGGATTGGGGTAGTTAAGCAGATGCGTAATTTTCAGCTTACTATCGGCAACCACATTAACGCTAAGCGTAGCTGTTGCGCTGTTGTTGTGTACGTCCCATGCTTTTACCGTAATGGTGTTAATTCCTTCGCTAAGTTCAGTTAGCTGGAACTCAACCGTTCCCTTTTGGTAGCTATCCAAATCGGCCTCATAGTAGTCGTTTAGCACAATACTTTTTTCTGTGCTACCTTTTATTGTTGCCACCAAATCGTGCCCTATGCCAGTTCCTGTGGTATTTATACCACTGCTATCGGCAATAAAAATGAGTAGCTTCGGGTTTGCATCGGAAGTTCCGCCCGATACAAAGTTTTTATCGTTTAGGTAGATTTTTATTTCGGGCCCTTGCCCATCGGGTTTGTAGTTGCTGGTTATACCGCCCACAACAACCGAATTGTTATAGCCACTTGCGGTGGATATTTCCGATTTAGCAAATGCGCTTATTCTGCCGTTGCCAATGCTGTAGTTAATATCTTTTGGGGTGATAAACGAAGCGCTAAAATAGCCATTGGCAATGGTCATGTTACCCTTGTAGATGATGTTGTCGCGGGTTAAAAAGCTCATTGTTGAACCCTGATTATTTGCCAATGTAGTAACCGTATTCTCCTTATCGAATAAGGTAATAGAACCAGAACCGTTAAAGTCAACTTTATCCTTTGCGTTACTGGTAACCACTTTACCCTTTATGGTAATTTGGCTAAGTGCTTTTATGGTGTCGGTAGCCGAGGCTAAAGGTTTTCCGTTTATGCTATCAATGCTCATGGTGTACTCGGGGTACCTTAGCCTTATGGCAGGATCGCCAAGAAGCATAAAGTTGCGCTTATTGTAACCTGTGCCAGAGAGGCGTTTGGTAATTCTTACAACATCACCTAAGCGGTGAAATGGCTCGCCGTTATCGGTATCCTGACTAAAAACTGTTTTAATAAAGTTCTGGTTCAGCACAAAGTTTGGGCTTGAGTAAACCAGGCGAGTGGTTGAGAGTAGCGCAACAGCTCCACCTTTGGGAGAGAGAAGTACCCATTCTCCAGCCGATATAAGGTTGTAGTCGTCGAAACGGCTAAACTCGCATGTGGCAGTAACAAATACGTTTAGCTTGTTTATGTTTCTCCACGATAGGATATCGCTAATCATTACCACCTTTTCGTGGGCTAGCCAGCGCTCGTTACCATGGCCCGTGTAGTTAATAATAAGAGCGCCATTGTTTACCCTATTATTTATTGCTGCGTTAACATCGGGGTAGAGCTCTCCTGTTGGCGATGATTGTTGTGGGTAAGCATCAAAGAAAATCTTTTGCACGTTGAACTCGGGATGGTTATTCCTTACGTAATCGGCTAAGATGTTGGCGTCGCGCATGTGCACGTTGCCATCCTCGTCGTCGCCAATAAAGCAGAGCTGATTTTGCCAGTCGCCCGAATGCGTTTGGTTGTAGTAGCTGTTTATCTTATTGATAATTGTATTGGCTTGTTCTTGGGTCGATACAGGAAAACGTCCAATTCCAATGTCAATTAGGCCATCGGCTTCGCCTTCGTTTATGTCAAGTAGCCCAAAGTAGTCATCGGTAACAAAAGAGCTGGTTTTGCTGGTAGAGTTGCTCGATTGAAATGTGGGGATTAAATTGGTATTCCCTTTTTTGGTGGATAGATTATCGTAGGATCCATCGCCAAAGAGAAGTAGGTAACGGGGTATTTCCTGTTGGGTTGAGGCTCTATTGTAAAGCATTCGCATCATGTTCCTAATGGCTGTAGGATCGGCAGCACCCGCAGAGAATTCGTTGTAAACCTGCTCCGTGGTAACAACCACAACCGTTAGGTTATCGGTTTGCCTGTGCAGCTCTGCCAACCCTTCGGCTTGCGATAGGAACATAGGGTGTGTAACAATTACCATGTTGGGTTGCCCCATGGCATGTATGTTTTGGTTTTCAACCTCAGCAAAACTTTCTAGTTCAGGTGCTTTGGTTGGGTCAAAAGCAATAAATTCCCTAAGGCTCTCAGTGGGCACGCTAAACTGCCCGTTACTTTGCATTACAATCTCCTTTGTATCAAAAATGGAGGTAACATCCCAAACTTTGGCAAGAGGTGTTGTTCCTGTTATTATGAACTTTGTGATGTTCCCAGTGCCCACCGTTTGCAAATCCCTAAACGCAAGGGGTGTTCCTGTAAAAATTAGGTTCTGTCGTGTGTTTACGCTCAGATAATCGAGCCACCCGTTGGCCGATGGGCTGGGTTTACTAAACGACAGGGTAAGTTCTAGTTTGTCCGACTGTAGGGTGGAGGAGAACAGCTCCGTTCGCACCGACATAAAGTCGGAGAGCTCATCGCCAACGCTTACTCCGCTTAGGGCTATAGTGCCAATACTTGTACCATTTTGCTTAACACTAAAGCTACTACCCGACGATGAGCGAGCAGCTACCCTAGCCCTTACCTTTATAGGAGTTCCAACTGCAAGGTTTGTCAGTTTGGTGTTGTACTGTTGGCTAGTTATGATATCAAACGATTCGCCATACCAGTCGCGCCCCGACTTAATCAGATTGGTGTCGTTGCGCTCAAAGTAAGCATATGCATCGGCAATACTGGTTTGCTTATTAAAAGTTGGGCTCGATTGAACTAGATCAACCTCTTTGGCTTGCGAAATGCCATCGGTTAGGTAGTAATAAGTTGTTTTTGTGTACTCGTGGAGCTTGTGCTCAAAGTAGCCTATACTTTCGTTATAGCTCCAGGTAGCAGGCCCTTCGGCGTAGAAAAGTAAGTAGTCTGATTGATTGAAAATCCCATCGCTACCTCTTTCTATTTTGATGGGGATTTGAACTAGGTCGTCGTTTGAGTTGCTGTTATTATATTGGGGAAGCATTCTACCTCCATGCCCCCAAACGGTGATTCTCTCCGGATTACTAAACCCGAGCGATACAAGTTTGGAGTACGATATCTTGTAAACATCGCTATTGGCAACGGCTACCTTTACCCATTTACCTTGCGATAAAACCGAGCTGGATGCAGTCTTCTGGTTAGCCCTTAAGCCCGATACCTTATGCCTAGTATTGGTTAGTACAACATCAAAGGAAACCAACCGCTCTGTTGCCCCAGCTGAATTAACCCTTAACGCAGGAACCGTAACCTGTATGAACGCCTTTTTGCGTTCAATTGCAATTTTTGCTGAGGTTGTAGCGTATCTATTCTGAATAGCGGTGAGCCCAGTTGAAGTACTACTATTCACCCTCTCATATACCATATTATTAATGGTAGCTTCTAACTCCATACTTCTAGTTGCATCTAGATTAATGGGGATCAACTCAAAGTAATGAGGAAGGAGAGCCTCTTTATCGAAAAAAATGGCTTGTTCTAAAGTGTATGGCGTGGTTAGTTCGGTGCTGCTATTTTTTGTCCACGGAACCGATATGCTATATGTTTGTCCCCAAACTGGCTGTATTATGGCAGCTACAAGTGCAATTAAAGCTATTGAGCGGAGCATTGGAATTCTTATTTTTTTGCAAAATAAACATAAAGTTTGGTTTATGCCCTTTGCGTTTTGTGTTAACACCTTTTGTTGTTGATTTCAAAAACGTAATTGCCACTTTTTTATTTTTATGTGTCCTAATCTTCCTTTAGAATGCATGTGTTTAATGGAACTGCTACTGGGTTTGTTGTTTGTAATAATCTAATATTTAGGCAATAACATTATTTTAACGACTTGGGCTTGTTGGTTTATTTGGGCAAGTACTTCGAGATAAATAAAAATAAGTACTTTTAACCGTTGGTTAGCTCTATCCTTTACATGGAGTACAAAGCAATAAAGTAGATAATTATTAGTTTACCCATAGTGCAACCATTATAAAGGTGCAATGCTTAAACAGACTATAACAATATTAGTTACCATTATAATATTAGGTTTTATTCCAGATCTAGTAAAGGGTCAGGATCCTGGTCTATCTCAGTTCTATTCCACTCCTTTGTATTTAAACCCGGCTTATGCGGGTACTTTTAAATATAGGCGATTAGGTTTAGTGTATAGAAACCAATGGGCCGCTTTAGGTCAACCCTATGCAACCTACGGTATAAGTTACGATCAGGAGGTAAGATCTATTAAAAGTGGTTTGGGCATTAATGTTCTAAACGATATGCAGGGCAACGGAGCCTTGAATAGAATATCTGTTGATTTTATCTACGCATATGGGGTACAAGTAGGATACCGTTCGCATATTAGGGGAGGCTTACAGGCTTCGCTAATACAGAAGAGTCAGAATCTTTCCGATTTAACGTTCCCCGATATGATAGATCCTACAGGCACAGTAACGCAACCTGTGGGTGCAAGTCCATCCAACAGTCTTGTTCCCGATTTCTCAGTTGGTATTGCTGGCGATTGGGATATGTTTTATGGAGGAATGGTGGTACACCATCTTGCAGAGCCAGTAGATTCAAGGATTGGTGGAACAAAAACCAAAATAGAACGTAAATATACGCTACATGTTGGTTGCGAGATAAATCTTTATGAACGGTACCGATTTAAGGATAAGTTCCTTTTTTCACCAAACATAATTTACCTGCAGCAGGGTGATTTTCGTCAGCTAAATATTGGCGCAACCTTTACCCGTCTTAACATTGTGGCTGGATTATGGTTTAGGGAAAATCTTGACCTTAAAGGACATACATTTGTAGTAGTTGCCGGATATTCAAATGATCAGTTTCGAATAGGGTATAGTTACGATTTTAGTTTGCTATCTGGAGGCTTTAGAGGGCTAGAAACTTCCACTCACGAGGTAACCTTTGGGCTCTATTTTGAGTATAAGCAGAGGAAACGAAAATTTAGGTATATGAAATGTCCGAAATTTTAGTTTTTTACGTTATTAATGTATCAGAAGAGTTAAAATATTTCTATATTTGAAGTTGAATAACAGTAGAACGTACAGGAAAAACGCATTAATTATGAGCTTGAAGTACAAGTTTATCCTACTATCCTTAACCTCAGTATTCGGGCTATCGTCCTGCGGAATGCTTGGAGGTGGAAATAAAGGGACATCCTCTACCACAGGGTGGGCATACAACGATGAAGCGTTCGGAAACTTTAAAGTTGTTACTGATTATAGCCCAAAAACAGGGCCAGGATTGGTTTTTGTTGAAGGTGGTACATTCATCATGGGACGTGTAGAACAGGATGTGATGTACGACTGGAACAACACCCCACGTAGAGTTACCGTAGCCTCATTTTATATGGATGAAACAGAGGTAAGCAACGTGGACTATCGTGAGTACCTATTCTGGTTACGCCGTGTTTACAAGGACTACCCTCAGGTTTACCGCAATGCTCGTCCTGACACACTAGTTTGGCGCTCACCACTAGGTTATAACGAGCCTTACGTTACAAACTATTTCCGCCACCCAGCATACAACGATTATCCTGTTGTTGGAGTTAGCTGGCTACAGGCTAGCGACTACTGCTTGTGGCGTACCGACAGGGTTAACGAGCTTATGCTAGTTAATGAGGGGTATTTAGAACTAGATCCTAACCAAACCAACGAGGATAACTTCAATACAGATGCATATCTTGCTGGTTTCTATAAATCTTCCGTTACCTCAGAGAACACAGAGGAAGGTGGAGCTCCTGCACGCGTTTCGTTCGAAGATGGTATTATGTTCCCAAAATATAGGCTTCCAACTGAGGCTGAATGGGAATTTGCTGCATCGGGTCTAATAGGTAACACCTACGATGAGCGTATGGTTGAGCGTAAAATTTACCCATGGAACGGTCACAACATTCGTAACAGCGATCAAAAGAATCGCGGTGAGATGATGGCTAACTTTGTTCGTGGTAATGGAGACTATATGGGTGTTGCTGGCAACCTTAACGATGCAGGGCCTATTCCTGTTCCTGTAAAATCGTACTGGCCTAATGACTATGGCTTATATTGCATGGCAGGTAACGTAAACGAATGGGTACTTGACGTTTACCGTCCACTTTCATTCGAAGATTTTGATGAATTCCGTCCATATCGTGGTAACGTATTTACTACCCCTGTTGTTAACGAGGATGGTACATATAAAGGTGTTGACTCTTTAGGCCGATTGCTTTACCGCGAGGTTACAGAGGCTGAGGCAGCCAACAGAAGAAATTATAACAAGGGATACTACATTAACCACAAAGATGGCGATTTGGCATCAACCATCGATTACAACAAGGGTGCTCCTCGTGAAAAGAACTCGATGCTGATGTACGATGAGGGCAAAACTGATGCTGCTGCACGTAACTCTGGTATGACCACATTGGTTAACGACCGTGTAAGGGTTTACAAAGGCGGTTCTTGGAGAGACCGTGCATACTGGCTAAGTCCAGGTACACGCCGCTTCTTAGATGAAGCCTCATCGCAAAACGACCTTGGTTTCCGTTGCGCAATGGAGGCCGTAGGTTCCCAAACAAGAGAAAAATAAGTTACTTTGAAACTATAATTAGAAACCTCATTGTTAAAATGGGGTTTCTTTTTTTTAGCATATACCCATACCATGAACAACTATGTAGAGAAGCTGTACAGGTTATTCCTTGAGCAGCGCAAAATATCAACGGACTCTAGAAATATTTCTACTGGTGATATTTTCTTTGCCCTAAAAGGCGATAGCTTTAATGGTAATGTCTTTGCTTTGGATGCCCTAAAACAGGGTGCTAAGCTTAGTGTTGTTGATGATTTAGCTCTTAAGGATAAGGAGGGATGTTTTTATGTCCCTAATGTGCTATTGGCGCTTCAGCAGCTGGCCAATTACCACCGAAAGCAGCTGCAAATTCCAGTTATAGGTATTACTGGAAGTAACGGTAAAACAACCACAAAGGAGCTTTTGGCTTGTGTGCTGCAAACAAAGTTTAGGGTGTTTGCTACCAAAGGAAATCTCAATAACCACATTGGTGTTCCGCTTTCCGTTCTCTCCATTACCAACGATGTTGAGGTTGCTATAATTGAAATGGGGGCAAATAACATTGGCGAGATAAAACTCCTTGCTAGTATTGCAGAGCCTAGCTATGGCATTATTACCAATATAGGGAATGCACACCTTAAGGGTTTTGGCTCCTTTGAAGGGGTTAAACAGGCTAAAGGAGAATTGTATGGCAATATTGTAGCTAAAGGGGGTATTGTATTCGCAAACACGGGGAATCCTGTTCTTGCCGAGATGATTAAACACCATGGTTTATTATGCAATACGCTAACATATGATACGGGCTACTTTAATGCTACAGCCCAAATATCTGGCGATTTACCATTTCTTGAGGTGAACTTAACCGTGCCTCAAACTGGAATGGCCATAACAATTCATACCTCGTTAGTTGGCGCGTATAACTTAGAAAATGTGCTTGCTGCTGTTAGGGTAGGACTCTACTTTAATGTTGATATAGATAAAATAAGAAGTGCCCTAGAGGGCTACAAACCATCCAATAGCCGCTCCCAGCTGCTTAAAACTAAGCGTAATACGGTTATTGTTGATGCGTATAATGCAAACCCTACCAGTATGGAGGCCGCTTTACGTAATTTTGGCAAGTTAACCTGTTCCAAAAAGGTAGCAATACTTGGCGAGATGCTTGAGTTGGGCGATTATTCCGATACGGAGCACCAACGGATTCTCTCCGTTGCACAAAGTTTGGGTTGCGATGAAATTATATTGGTTGGCGAGGGATTCAAAGGGCATCACGCTCCCAATAATATTTACTTTAACCATGTTGATGAATGTGTGACCTATGTAAGGGAGAATCCTATTGTTGGTGCTTACATACTGGTTAAAGGCTCACGCGGAGTGCAATTGGAGAAAGTGGTGGAACTACTTTAAGGCTTTTTAATAGTTAAGAGCAAAATTAAAAATGCTTTACAGCACTTTTTTGTTAATTTTGCACGCAAATAACCGAATTGTAAATGAATAACAGGATTATGGATCCCATTGTAGGTAAGCTAATGGGGCTCCGATACAAGTCTCATCCTTGGCATGGCATCGACCTAGGTGAGAACGCCCCATCAGTGGTGACCTGCTTTATAGAGATGGTACCTACCGATACAGTAAAGTACGAAGTTGATAAGACATCGGGGTATTTGAGATTAGATAGACCGCAAAAATACTCCAATGTGGTTCCAGCCCTATACGGATTTTTGCCCCAGACCTACTCTGGCGATAAAGTAGCTAAACTTGCCCAGGAGAAAACTGGTAATCCCGATATAAAGGGTGATGGCGACCCATTGGATATCTGTATTCTTACCGAGAAGGCAATTACGCATGGTGATATTATTGTTGAAGCACGGCCAATTGGTGGATTTAGGATGATTGATAACAATGAGGCCGACGATAAGATTATTGCCGTGCTAAATAACGATGCGGTTTATGGCGGCTATTCCGATATTAAGGATTGCCCTGCGCTTGTTATTGATAGGTTAAAACACTACTTTCTTACTTACAAGGATTTGCCTGGCGAAAAACGCCACTGTGAGATTACCCATATTTATGGTATTGAGGAGGCGCAACAGATAATTGCCTATGCTATGCAAGACTATACAGATAGGTTTTATAACTTGGAGTCTATGCTGAAAATATAGAGTTGCAATTGCTGCAAGAAATTGCAAAAGAGGCTGTCCTTTTACTTTTTGGACAGCCTCTTTGCATTGATATAAATAGGTTGGGCTAACTGTTCTGAATCGAAGTGTATATGTATCGCTTGATTTTGTGAGTAGGAGTTTTCTCAAAGGGTTCAACCTGTTCTACCACAGCATAAATTCTTGAAAAGCCCGATACTTTAGAGTTTACATGATGCTTAACCTCTTCCATAATATCGGTTACTTTGCTCTGAACCTTTTGCTGAGCATTAAAGGCCGATTCCTTGAACTCTGCATACTTAGACTCTATGGCATCGTAGTTAAAGTGAACTTTGGCAATAAGTTTCCCTTTCATCTCATAAACTAGAGACTCAAGTACCATGGAGTGGTTGTTTATCACATCCTCTATATCCTCTGGGTAGATGTTCTCGCCGCTAGGGCCAAGAATCATGCTTTTTAAGCGCCCTCTAATCTCAAGGAAGTCATCCTTATCTAAGTATCCAAGATCGCCTGTTTTAAGCCAGCCATCGCTTGTTATAATTTCCTTGGTTAGTTCAGGTTCCTTGTAGTAACCCATCATAACGTTGGCGCCACGAACGTAAATTTCACCTTCGCCAGTTTCAGCATTGGGATTGGCTATCATTACCTCTTGGCCAGGAATGGAGAAACCGGTAGAGCGGAACCTAACCAGTTTGGGTTCGCACCCTGCAATTAGAGGAGAAGCCTCTGTCATGCCGTAGCCAATGGAGTAGGGGAAACCGCCTTCGTAAAGGAATCGCTCCACCTCGTAGCTTAGCTTTGATCCTCCTATTCCAAAGAAATGTAGCTCTCCTCCAAATGTTGCCATTAGCTTTTTGGCGGCTACCTTATGCATTAGCTTCCTTGTGAAGGGGATGCTATACAGCTTTCTTTTAAACTTTGATGCGGTGAGCTCTGGCTGTATCTTGTTCTTAAAAATCTTTTCAATAATAAGGGGAACCGACAAAATCATTGTGGGTTTTATCTCCTTAAAGGCTGGTATAAGTACCGATGCTGTTGGTGGCTTACTTAAGTAGCTCACCGATGCTCCTCGCATTACTGGTATTATAAGCCCTAGGGTACACTCGTAGGTATGAGGCAGGGGCAAAATGGAAACAAACCTATCGGTACATGTCACATTCTGAATGCCAAGGGTAGATAGCGCGTTGGAAATAAGATTCTTATGCGAAAGCATTACGCCTTTTGGTCGGCCAGTTGTGCCCGATGTGTAAATAATTGCGGCCAGATCCTCTTCCAAGGGGTCGGGAAATTCTAGCTCGCAGAAATCCACGTTTAGTATGGGTTCTGGAATGGAGTATCCATTGGCGTCGTCGGCCGATTGGTAATCCTTCTCAACAACCGAAAAGTTGTTAAGAAGCATAAGGGCTTCGGCATTGCCCCTCACTTTTGGCGATAGCTTTGGGAATAGCTTATTACTAGCTATTACAATTTTAGTCTCGCTATGCAAAAAGATCTTCTCAATTTCTAGCTCTGAGAAATCGGGTAGCACAGGAACTGCAACTGCACCAATTGATGTTACGGCAAGATAGCTAATTCCCCAGTTTGGGCTATTCTCTCCTAGAAGTAGCACTTTGTCGCCTTTCTCAATGCCAAGTGTTATAAGAATGCCCGAAATGTTACGAACCGCGATGGCCAAGTGGCTATATGGAACTGGCTGTTCTCCTACAAAAGAAAGGGAAGGGCGGTCGGAATGTTGAATCCGAGTTTGGTTAAGTGCTTCTCGGATTGTTAAACGCTTAAGATTGATCATTTAACGCTTATGATGGAGCCATAAAAACGGACTCCGGTTACATGGCAAATATATACAATAAACGCAAACTGGATCCCTCATTAGTGGTAATGTTAGTCAAAGTTGGGGATGATATACGTCATGTGATTGGTAACGTGTGTTATACTAGTGTTTGTTTAGACTCAGTTTACTGAAAGTTTTTTTGCGGAGCAAAAAGAAGTTTAGCAGAATACTAGGTACTAGCACTTGGCTGTGACGCTTGGTTTGCGGGGGTGTTAGCGCCTTTTTTGCCTTGAGATTTGGGATTGCCTTTATATAGTCGGTATGAGCGTTTATAACCGCTTTTGCAAAGTCTTTGCGTTTGGTTAGCAGGTAAACAACTGCCGATGCTAAATCAAGCACCATACGCAAGGGAATGATTGTGTAAACCTTAAGCAATGGGAGGTTTTTGAATAGCATGAATAGGTTGTTACGGTAGTTGAGGTAGAGCTTACGTGGGTTGTTGTTAGGAAGTGTTCCTCCTCCTACATGAAAAACCTCCGATTGTGGTATGCACCATATTTGGCGCCCCATGTTTTTTAGCCGCCAGCAAAGGTCTATCTCTTCCATGTGGGCAAAAAAATCGTCGTCTAAGCCTCTTGCTTTATGGTAATCGGTAGAGCGGATAAAAAGGCACGCGCCTGATGCCCACATCACCTGTATGGGGGTATTGTACTGTCCCATATCCTTTTCTATGCTCGAAAGGATTCGGCCCCTACAGAACGGATAGCCTAGCCAGTCGATAAAACCGCCAGCTGCACCAGCGTACTCAAAGTTTTCAGGGTTATTATAATCGAGCATTTTGGGCATACATGCGGCAGCGTTTGGGTTGCTCTCCATGAATTGAATAAGGGGGGATAGCCAGCCTTCGGGAACATCAACATCGGAGTTAAGCAGCACGTAGTACTTGGCTTTTACCTGACTAAGGGCTCTGTTATAGCCGCCTGTAAAGCCGTAGTTCTTTTTTAGGGGGATAATGCCAACTTCGGGAAAACGGGTTTTGAGCAGTTCCAATGAGCCGTCGGTTGAGCCGTTGTCGGCAACAATAACCTGTACATCGGGAAGAGCAGAGTGCGCAACTACGTTTGGAAGAAACTTCCTGAGAAACGATTCCCCGTTCCAGTTAAGGATAACTACAGCTACGCTAAGCATTGGACTGAATCTTTGAGTTGTTGGGCAGGTTTGCCTTTTTGTGTTTCCAGCGGCGGTGGGACCATAACCAGTACTGTGGCTCCTCCCTAATTATTCGTTCTAGGGCTTTTACGTGAGCTTCTGTAATCTCGTAGGGCTCTGTATCCTTTGGGGTATCGGTAATAAGTTCTAGGAACACTTGGTAGCGGCCGCGTTTTACCTTTCTCATTTGGCAGAAAAATACGGGTGCATCAACCTTTTTTGCAATTTTTTCAACACCAAGAAAAGCGGCAGTTTCTTGGTTTAGAAAGGTTGTAAAATATCGGATATCCCTTCGGGCAGGGGTTTGGTCGGTAATTAGGCCAAGTAGAGCGGGAGTACCGTTATGCTCAAATTGGAGCAAGGTTTTAAAGGCATCGCGCATAGGGACAGCAACAGCACCAAATCGTTCGCGTGACAGATTTAAAAATCGTTCAAATCTTTTGTTGTTCAGTGGCTTGTAAACACCAAGGAGCTTGTGCTTTATGCTATAGCTTGCTAGGGTTAGCAGCTCCCAGTTGCTGTAATGGCCTGCTGCAATAATAACGCTACGCCCTTGATTATGGTACTTTTCTAGTACTTCTGCATTGATGAATTTACAGGTTTTAAGGGCTCTTTCTTTGCTGGCATGTAGTAGAACAAAGTTCTCTAGAAATAGGTCGCACAGATGGGTGTAGAATTTCCTTTCGATGGATTTCAGTTCCTTAGGTGTTTTTTCTGGAAACGATTTTTTAAGATTGGTGGCTACTACACCACGCCTGTACCGTAGTATGTAGTAAAGTACAAACTTTACCGCATCGGAGATACCGTAAAGCGCCCAATTGGGTAGCTGGGCTATTAACCATGTAAACGCGTAGAATAGAAAGAAGAGTATCGACCCCATTTTTAGGCGATTTATTTGAGCATAAAGTTGGCAATAATTTCCTGAAAATCCTTATATACGTTGCTATTTGCCGCAACTATCTCCTTACCAAATATGTGGTTGGAGCCACCACCAAAGTCGGTAACCAAACCGCCAGCTCGCTCAACAATAAGCGATCCAGCTGCTACATCCCATGGTTGAAGGCTATACTCGTAAAAGGCTTCAAATCGGCCGCAGGCAACGTATGCTAAATCGGTTGCGGCGGAACCAAGGCGGCGCAAGCCATGCGAATGGCGCATAAAATGCTCCATTGTTCCAAAAAAGGGTTTAATGCGGTCGTAGTCGTAGTAGGGGAAACCCGTAGCAATTAGCGAATCGCTTATTTTAGTTTTGTCCGATACGCTTATCCGCTTTCCGTCCATATATGCGTTACCTGTTGCAGTAGCCCAGAAGCACTCGTTTAGCCCAATCTCGTAAATTACTCCTAGTAGGAGCTTGTTGTTTTCCATTAGCGCAATGCTTACGGCAAAGGGAGGCAGGCTATGAATAAAGTTGGTGGTTCCATCAAGCGGATCGATAACCCAGTTTAGACCCGACTGGTTGGGTGTACCAGTTCCCTCCTCGGCAATAAAGCCTGCTTGCGGAAGGATTTTCCTAAGGCCATCAACAATTAGCTGCTCCGAGCCTTTGTCCACATACGAAACAAAGTTATGAAGTCCCTTTACCTCAATGCTATTGCTGTTAAACTGATTGCGCTCTTTACGGATGAACTCGCCAGCCTGCTTGGCAATGGCAACGGTTTGTTCGCACAGTATATCTAAATTCATTGCTAGTTCTGCTTTAGGGTAACCTGCATGGTTTCGTTGCTAGTTACCTGTTTGTACTCAACCTCAACTACTTTACCAATAAGGGCTTTGTTGTACTCCGTTTCAACCTTTATGTAGTTTTCGGAGAAGCCGTGCATTAATCCACCCTTGCGTGTGCTTTCAAAAAGCACTTTGCCTGAGCGGCCAATATTTGCATGGTAAAAATCCATGTGCATGCTATCACTTAGCTCCTTTAATTGCTTTGCACGATGATTTGCATCGTTGGGCTTTACCTTTCCCTCCATTTCGGAGGCTGGGGTGTTTGGCCTTTCGGAGTATGGGAATATGTGTAGGAACGATGGGTTAACCTGCTTAATAAACTGGTATGCATCCTCAAAATCGGCATCAGTTTCGCCAGGGAAGCCCACAATAACATCAACCCCAATAAATGCGTAGGGCATAATGCGCTTAATGGCCTCTATGCGCTCCTGAAACAGCTCGCGGCGGTAGCGGCGGCGCATTAGTCCTAAAATACGGTTGCTGCCCGATTGGAGAGGAATGTGGAAGTGAGGTAGGAACTTGTTCGATTGGGCAACAAACTCAATTACCTCATCGGTAATAAGGTTTGGCTCTATGGACGAAATGCGGTAGCGCTCAATGCCGTTTACTTTATCCAGTGCTTTTATAAGGTCTAAAAAGGTTTCGCCAGTTGATTTCCCAAAATCGCCTGTGTTAACGCCGCTAAGAATTACCTCTTTTGTTCCGCTGGCTCCGATGGCAGTGGCTTGCTCAATTATTTTTTCGATGGGCATGTTACGGCTTTTCCCGCGAGCCAAGGGTATGGTACAGTAGCTGCAATGGTAGTCGCATCCATCCTGAACCTTAAGGAAAGAACGCGTTCTGTCGCCCGATGAGTATGCGGGCAGAAAATCGGACACGGCATCTATATCGCAGCTGTAAACCTTTGCGGTGGCCAGCTTGCGGTTATCGTTAATCAGCAGCGGCAGGTTAAACTTATCCGAAGCCCCAAGCACAAGGTCAACGCCCTCTATCTCGGCAATCTCTTCTGGTTTAAGCTGGGCGTAGCAGCCAACCACGGCTACAAAGGCGTTGGGCGATTTGGTTATGAACTTACGTATAGCCTGCCGGCACTTTTTATCGGCATGCTCGGTTACCGAACAGGTGTTAATTACGTAAACATCGGCACCGTTATCGGGCGAAACCCTTTCGAATCCCATATCCTGAAATTGCCTTGCAATGGTTGACGACTCCGAGAAGTTTAGCTTGCAACCCAGCGTATAGAAAGCAACTTTTTTCCGCTCCATTCCCTTTTCCCTTTATTTAGAATGTGCAAAAATAAGAAAAAGTATGGAGTAAGGCAGTGTGTTGCCTTTTGTTACTCCTAATTTGCGTTAAGGGCTATGGGTTTTCCCAGCGGTACTTACTTTACGTGAAAGCCCTGGCTTGCCATTTCTGTTGCCCGGTAGCTCTCGTATAGATTTGGGTTAAGCGGGTAGTCCCAGCAGCCCTGTCGGTGGTGAATAGTGCCTCCAAAGCCCGTTTTAAAGCGGTAAAGTCCGTACATGGGATGCTCCGGATTTGGTGTGCCAGATATGCCAAACATATCGTACTCGGCACAGCCAGCAGCCTTAGCCAGCTTTATGGCCTCCCATTGCAGGGCGTAAGGCCCCATAAAATTGCGGTTTACCGAGGTTGATGCACCGTAAAGATAGGTTGCCCTTTCCTTTGACAGTGCTAGGAACATTCCCGATAGGGGCTCGCCGTTGGCTTCTGCAATAAGCAGCTTTACCTGTGCTGGCGATAGGGTATCGCTAGCGCTGGTTTGTAGCACGTTGCTAAAGTAGCTAATGCTGTCTAGCACAATCCTGTTTCGCTGGGCTGTTTGCTGGTACATGCGGAACCACGAAGGGAGCTCTTCTGGGGTTGCCTCCCTAACATGAACCTTTTTCCGCTGTGCAAGCCCTATGTTGTAACGCGTTTTGGGTTTCATCTTTTGCAATAGCGTATCCTCATCGGGTGTTAAGTCTAGAAAAACGGTGTTAGAGGGGAGTATGTCGGTTGGTGCTTTGCGTAGGTTCCAGTGGGCAGAGCCAATGTTCATCCTAATTTCCTGCGACTTGGGATCGGGTGGGCCAAGCCATTCCCCTTTGGACGTGAAGTACTGGCTATCGGTAGCCCAAATAGATTTCCAGTTAAGATCGTACCTAATAAGGAAGCAGGTTTCGGGGAGGTAGTGCCGTAGCCTTTCCGATAGCTCCTCAAGCCAGCACCCGCGGTCGTCGTCGTGCGGAAGCGCTTCGGGGCCGTAGGGGACGTAGGCTATTTGGGCATTATGCCCAACATCCTTAAGGGTGATAAGAATATCGCCAGCAGTAATTTTGTGGTAGCCATTCTCGGCAGAGTAGGGTAGGGCTGCTAGGCTGTAGTTACTATCAATATTGATATTGTAGGCCTGGGTTCTCCAGCCTTGGCGCGATTTTACCTTTGCCCAAAAGGCGGTTTGCTGTAGTATGGGAGTTGGAAGTATTTGCTGTGTGGGCTTGGGTTCAACATCAAGAAGCATAACTCTTTTCTTTGAAATGGGATAAATGCAAAAGCATAACACAGGGAAACCAAATGGTTGCCTGCATGTACTTTCGAAAACTAAAATTTGTGGGTTGATATGCGGAATAACAATCCGCCACGAGGTTAGTGAAACTATCCTCGTGCTAGTCGGGGTAAGACTCTAAGGCGGCTTATAAGAAGTGTTTTACAGCGCATGTGACGTAAAATGCGCCGCAAAGGTAAGGTTTTGTATAAACTAAAGAAATGCTATTGAGCATGTTACTCATTTGGCTTTGCCTTAGATGCAACATGTTGCTGTTATGCGGAGGGGAACACCAACGTTACGGAAGAACCCTTTGTTTGGTTGTTTTTTATATCAATCTCCCCATCGTGAGCCGTCATTATTAGCTTAGCCAGTGCCAGCTGTAAGCCGCTATCTTTATCAACAGGATCGGCTCCTGGAGCAAAAAGCTTGAACTTATTCTCAAGAGCTCTTTCGGAGAAGCCTTTACCATTGTCTATAAACTCACAAAGTGTACTTGATTCGGTTTTGGATACTTTAATTTCCACCTGACTTCCTGTTTCTGAGTACTTAATGGCGTTGTCGAGAATGCTCTCAAAGCAGGTTTGCAGAAGGAACTCATTGCCTCTAACTATGGGGACATTGTTAGGGGTGCTAATTTGCAACTTAATGGATTTCTCGGCAATGGTATTGTTAAGGGCGCTTTTTGCATAATCAATTATCTCACTTATGTTTAGGTTGCTTGAGTTAAGTGAGCGCTGGGTTGTTCGTAGTTCGGTAAGTAGCAAACTGGTTTTTGCAAAGCGTTCCAATCTTACAGCCGAAATTTCAAGGTAGTGAATCCAATTAAAGAGGTCTGAGTCCTGAAGCTGATCTTTCAAGAGTGTGGTAAAACCTATAATGCCGTTTAGTGGCGTGTTTATTTCGTGGCTAATAATACGCAGGAAGTCGGTTTTTGCCTCGTCAAGTGCATTAAGCTCTTTATTGGCGTTTTGAAGCATCAGGTTGGCTTCCTTAAGTTCTAGTGTACGCTCCTGAACCCGTTCTTCCAGCCATTTGTTCACCTCTCTTAGCTTATCCTTGCTGTACTTTAGCTCAATGTGCGTGTTTACCCGAGCAAGCAGTTCCTCGGTGTTAAATGGTTTGGATATATAGTCGTGTCCACCAGCATTAAAGCCAGTTACAATACTATCGCTATCGGTGTGGGCTGTAAGGAAAATAATGGGAATGTCCTTTGTTTTAGGGTTTTTTCTAATGGATCGACAAGTATCGTAGCCGTTTAGGCGGGGCATGTTAACATCAAGCATTATTAGGTCGTAATCGGTTGTTTCCTCAAGAATATCCAATGCTTGCTGTCCATCGGTGGCAAAGCCAACGCTATAGTTAGCTTTCCGTAGCACGTTGCCAATTACTTGGATATTTTTTGGGTTGTCGTCAACAGCAAGGATCTTAAACCGTTTTTCAGTTTTCATTTTTCTTTACCTCCATTTGTGCTTTTAAATGTTCAATAAACTCTTGAAATTGGTTTAGAGCGATCATTAGTTGCTCAATGTCAAAAGAATCAGCAAAAACTGCTATGTCGTTACCTAGTTTTACTAGATAGCTTTGCTCTGTTTTAGTGCCAACACGTTTAAGCTCATCACCAAACAGCTCAATCTGTTCAATTTGCTGGTTTTTAAGTGCTGTTTCGTAAACAGGGAATAGCTCTTGTTCCATAGCCATTAGAAGCTTTTGGAGCTCCTTGTGGCTTAATGTGTTTAGTGCGGTGGTATTTATTCCGTTGTTTTTCTTTGGTGGCGTTATGTTTAGCTTGGATTCAATGTACTTGTTAAGCGTATTCACTAGAGCCGAAACATCAATGGGCTTTAGTAGGAAGTCGTTGAAAAGGGTAAGTGAGAATTGCTCCTTAAGCACTATTTTTGACGATGCCGAAATGGCAATTATTGGTGTTGTACCTATCTCTCTTATTTGCCTTATTCTTTTGGTGGCTTCGTACCCATTCATAATGGGCATACGCAAATCCATTAGTATAACATTGGGTTTGTGCTCAATGGCCTTTTCAAGTGCAACTTTACCATTCTCGGCCTCTATGGTGGTTATCTCCGTTTTTTCGAACAGGTCTATAAGTAGCTTGCGATTCTCTTCATTGTCGTCGGCAATAAGAATGGTGGCAGGCATAAACTGCACGTTTGTGATGTCGAAAGCTGTTTCGTCGTGCTTAACATCGTCGGCATTGGCAACTTGTATGTTGGGTAAAACTATTTTGAAAGTACTACCCTTGCCAACCTCACTGGTTAGGGTTATGCTACCGCCCATGGCCTCAACCAGCTTCTTGCTAATGGTTAGGCCAAGTCCGGTGCCTCCATACTTCTTCTCAAGCTGCCCCTCCTGCTGGCTAAAGGCTTCGAATATTAGCTCCTGCTGCTCTTTGGGGATTCCAATGCCAGTATCCTCAATGGAGATAATAAGATCAAGGTATTCTTCGATGCAGTTGGTTTTATCAAGTGTAATGATAACGCTGCCCTTTTCGGTGAATTTAATGGCGTTACCTATTAGGTTGAAAAGGATTTGTCTAACCCGAGTCTCGTCAAGCATAAGGGCATGTGGAATAGATTTTTCTATCTCAATGTAAAGCGCAACGTTCTTTTCTGATGCTCGTTGGTTAAACATTAGCTCAACCTCCGATATGAGTCTGGTTATATCAATTGGTTCTTGTTGTATTATAACCTTGCCCGACTCTATTTTTGAGAGGTCCAGAATATCGTTAATAATTTTGAGCAGATTTTTTCCGCTTGTTCTAATGGAGTTTACCTGCGAGTGTTGCTTTTTGTCCGTAATCGAGTTAAGTAGCAGCTCGGAGAAGCCAATAATGGCGTTCATTGGGGTTCTAATCTCGTGGCTCATGTTGGCAAGGAAAAGGCTTTTTGCAGTATTTGCCGATTCGGCTTTTTTCTTCGCCTCTTCAAGTTCCATTTGAATTCGCTTGATGTTGGTAACATCGAGCACCGAGCCCAGCACCAGTTCAACCCTACCATCGTCCACAATGGGTTTTGCAGATGATATAACATGGGCAGTGGTTCCGTTTGGGCGCTTTATTCTTAGATCGATGCTAAATGGCTGTAGTTCGTTCTGCAAAAGATCCAACTTTTCTAAAAGGGTGATACGATCCTCCTTAAATATGTAGCTAAGGTACTGACTAAACGTTGGGTTTCCCTGGCTGAGCTTTCGTCCATGAATTACAAACGTTTCTTCGGACCAAATGAGCGATTGGCTCTGGGGGTAGTACTCCCAGTTACCCATATTGCTCATTTTCTGGCTCTCGATTAGTTTTTGCTGACTAATGTAGAGCTCGCGCGTGCGCTCCTTAACCATGTCTTCAAGCTCTTCGCGGTAGCGGCGCAGCTCCTCTTCGTGTTTCTTACGTACGGTAATGTCGTTCTGTATCCCCACGTAGTGGGTAACAACTCCGCTCTCGTTGTAAACAGGGGCAATGTAGAGCTCGTTCCAGAATAGCTTGCCGCTTTTTGTATAGTTGCGAAGCTCCACGCGGCACTCTTTCCCTTCTTTTATGGCGTCGCGAATGATTTCAAGGCCAGGCTGATTGCGATCCTCCTTTTGGAGTATTCTGCAGTTCTTGCCAATAACCTCCTCTTGCTTGTACTCGGTGGTTCTTTCAAAGGCCTCGTTTACTTTTATGAGCGGCATGTCGGGTTGGCGGGCATCTGCAATGGCCACACCATGAGTCGATTTGGCAAAGGCTCTATCAAGAATTCGTGCTGCTTCCTCTTGTTTTCTAATTTGGGTAACATCTCGGCCTTCGGCAATAAGAAGTATTACACAATTCTGGCTATCTTTTATTGGCGTTATGGATAAATCGATGGTAACCTCAATTCCATCTATGCTTACTATATCGGCATCGTAACGTATAAATTCCCCGCTACTCGCTTTTTTTATCGCATCCTTAATTAGGTTATAGGATTGCTCGTTTTTGCGCCAAACGTTGGAGTCCCAAAATGGTTTATCTTGTAAATCGTTCAGTGTAACGCCGCTAAAGTTTAGTGCTCCTTGGTTTACCTCAATAACGTTCCCTTTGCTATCTAGTATTCCAATAAAGGAGAACATGCTATTAAATATGGCTCTAAAGCGGGTTTCGCTTTCGCGGAGGGCAACTTCCACCTTTTTTCTATCGGTAATATCCTGAATAATACCGTGTAGCCGAACAACCTTCCCCTCATCGTTTTTAATAATTTCGCCAGCTTCGCCCCACACATCCCTAACCGATCCATCGGGCCACACCAACCGGAACTCTAGTGGAGCTGGATTCTGATTATTAAGAGCAGCAATATTCCATTCGGTGAGCATTTGCTGGTCATCGGGATGTACCGTTTGGCTTACAATATCGCTTACATTTCCAGAAAAGTTCTCCTTGTTAACACCAAAAACTCGGTACAGCTCGTCCTACCATATTACCGAGTTGGAATCAATGTTCCATATCCAATGTCCTAGTCGCGCAATGGCTTGTGCGTTGTTTAGATTTGCTTCGCTCTCCTTAATTGCTTTTTCCGACTCTTTTTGTTGCGTAACATCCTGTAATAGGCCAACCATAAGTTTGTCGCCAGTAAGCGTGTTCTCGGAAATAAAACCCTCGTCTTTTATAACGATGTAGTGCCCCTTTCTATGCCTAATTCTATACTCAAATTGGTACTTAGATTTTGATGATATTGCTGCTTCACGCTGTTTTAGGAACTCGTCCCTGTCGTTTGGGTGAATAAGGTTAAGCGCATGAGAAAAGGAGTCTTTTAGGTCATCTGTTTTATAGCCTAGAACCACCTCTAGGCTGGTTGCCCATGTAATTTTGCCTGTGGAGAGATTCTCCTCATAGGCAACTAGTTTTGATGCAGCCGAAACCCTATCGTATCTTTCCTTCCATTCGGTTAGTAGTTTTATCGACTCTTTTTTCTCTGTGATATCCCTAAACGTAGCATAAACCTGATAGGGTTTTGTTTCCCCGTTACGGTAGAGTGGTGCTGCATTAATGTTAAGCCAAACGTACTTTTTACGTTGGGGGTTATAAACACCCATAGTAACGTCCGATACGGTTTTTCCTTGTTTTAAGGCTATTATTGCAGGGTGAGCGTCTCCCAGAAAGGGTGAGCCATCCTCGTGAATGGCCTTCCAGTCGGGATCGTACGATGTTTTCCCTGTAAGCTGTTCGAAACTAAGGCCTAGCAAGTCTAGTGCTGCGTAGTTGGCTGAGGTTATTACACCCTCTTCGTTTTGGAAAATAACCCCTTGCGGAATGGTTTCAAAGAGCAGGCGAAACTTCTCTTCACTTTTTCTTTGTTCAATTTCGGCATTTATGTTATCGGTTACATTGTTAATAAGCACATGGCGCGCTTTTCGTCCGTTGTAATCAATAAAGTGAAAGGTTATTTCAACGTAAATAATTTCTCCGTTCTTTTTTAAATGGCGGTGCACCCCAACTTTGTTGTAGCGTTCCTTTGCGCTATTTAAAACATTCTGTAGCGCAGGGACATCCTCCTTAGGCCTAATGTCGCGAATGTTTAGTGATAGAAACTCGTTGCGCGTGTAGCCATAGAGGTTAATGGCGGCGTCGTTCACTTCAAGTATTTGGAGCGTTGCATCGTCGAATATCCACATGGGCTGAGGATTCTGCATAAAGAGCTGCCTGTACTTCTCCTCGCTCTCCTGTACTTTTTTGTTTGCTTCTTTTTGCTTGTGGATATCGTAGGTAAAAAGGGTAATCTCTTTTACCTCGTTGTCAATAACAACTGGGCTAAAAACCACATCGTACCAGTGGTAGTCGCGAGCATCCGTTTCGGCTATAAACTCTATTCGTTGTGGTTCCTTAGTGCTAATGGCATCAAGAAATGTTTTCCACACGTTATCACGATGTGCTGGATGGGTTATATCCAGTATGTTTATGCTAAAGAACTGCTCGTTGGTTTCGCGTTGCCTTCGCCTGTTAACAAATTTAAAGTCGCCCTTTAGGTCGGTAACCACAATGTAGCTGGGGTTGCTGTTGAGTACCGATAGTAGGAAACTTTCCGTTTGCTTTATCTTTTCCTGAGCATTGATGTGCTCCGAAATATCGGTGAACGAAACAAAAACCTTACAAGGTTTTGAGTTGGATTCATCAAACTCAGGTATTGCACTTACTTGTAGCCAGGTTATTCTATCGTTTTTATTAAGTCCCAAAACTTTATTAATTACACTTTTACCCGTTTCAAAAACGATTACTGATGGAATTTCGCTTGCCTTTAACGGTTTTCTATCTGGTTTAATAAATAGCGATGGAATGGTTTTGGGACTTAGCGTTAACAGGGAGTCGCCTAGCAGCAATTTTGCCACCTTGTTGTATTTAACTACTTCGCCTTTTTTATTATAGCAAATAACACCCTGGTTAATTGAGTCAAAAAGATCAATAAACAGATTGCCGTTGGTGTTATCTTGGAAAGAGTTGGTTTTTGTATTACTCATTTTTTAAATTTTTTGAGGGAAAGTAAGTTCCCTGATTTTTAATTTCACTCTAAGTTAGCGGGGGTGTTAATATAGATCAACTTTTTTCTGAATAGAATATGGGTATTTTGTAGCTTTGTGGCGTATAGTAAACTTTAATAAAATAGTAGTTGCGATATTTTATACACCTAGCCTACAATGGGCTAAACTACCGTGGCTGGCAGCGACAGGCTGGCGTTACAACCATACAGGAGGTGCTTGAGGAGAGTCTTAAAACGATTTTTAAGCGTAGGATATGCCTTATTGGTTGCGGCCGTACCGATGCTATGGTGCATGCCAATCAGTATTTTGCTCATATTGATATTGCAGAATCCTTCAACTTTGACCTGAAGTACCGATGGAATAGGGCATTGCCCCCGGATATCTCCATTTTTGATGTAATACCCGTTGAGGGTAGAGCCCACGCACAGCGCGATGCCCTTTGGCGTACCTATGAGTACCACATACACACCTATAAGGATCCCTTTTTGGCTGGGTACAGCTCATATTATCCTATCGAAGATCTTAATCTGCCTGCAATGGAGGAGGCTGCAGCAATACTAACCCGTTACACGGACTATAGCGCCTTTTGCAAGAGTCCACAGAAGAACGATAGCAATATTTGCAATGTGGTATCAGCATTCATTGTTGCCGATAAGAATAAGGAGCGGATTCGATTTCAGATTACAGCCAATAGGTTCCTTAAGGCAATGGTTCGTATTACTGTGCGTAGGTTGCTTGATGTGGGGGAGGGCAGAATATCGGTTAGCGATTTTGAAAGTTACCTTGCCGGAACACAAAAGGCTCCCGAGGTTTTTCCTGCTTACCCACAGGGGCTTTACTTATCAAAGGTTGTTTACCCTTTTCTTGAATTACCAACACGGGAACGATAATATATTCTATATAAAGCAAGGGACTGCCTAGCTTGTGGCAATCCCTTGCTTCTCTTTCACTCCCTTATAATAGTGACAAGTTACTTGTTACGAGTTACAGTATTCCGACAACTTCCGCTGTCTTCCTCTTACTCCTTCCACTTCCTCATCTTCCTTAATTAGTTACAGGTTACAGATAGAACACAAATTAGACGGATGGCACGGATTTGCACTAATTTTTATTTACTAAACTAAGGATTTTAGTTACTTCTTCATCTCCTTCCACTTCCTCATCTCCTTAATTAGTTACAGGTTACCAGTTACTAGACACAGAACTCTGATAACTTCCGTTAACTCCTTCAAATTCATTCTATTCTTATAATTCCTCTGCTGTTTCACCCCTTCGGGGTTTAAAGAAAAGAGGGAGCCCTTTCTTTCTACAAATATGCCACCCCGCTGGGGTTGAAGAGTGCTTAAATAATTCCGATAACTTCCGTTAACTCCTTTAAATTCATTCTATTCTTATAATTCCTCTGCTGTTTCACCCCTTCGGGGTTTAAAG
>JABNAD010000248.1_pt1 | contig 40552 bp, 41 predicted proteins | sample 7240381 | NCBI WGS metagenome assembly JABNAD01 (sample SAMN11332834, study PRJNA596920) | anaerobic digester metagenome | biome: digested sludge; isolation source: digested sewage sludge-derived enrichment culture grown on H2/CO2 | place: Germany: Goettingen
TGGGACAACTTCGTAGCTATAATAATTATAACAGCAAAAAGAACAGGCTTGTTCTTACTATTTTTGCTAGGGAAATTCGCCTGATGTCTGAAGAAGAAAAAAAGAATGAAAATCAAATTTTTCTGAATGGTTTTATCTGCAAAGAGCCAATTTATAGAAAGACGCCCTTTGGGCGGGAGATTTCAGATATTTTGGTTGCTGTAAACCGTGCATACAATAAGTCAGACTATATCCCCTGCATTGTTTGGGGGCGTAATGCAAGATATATGGCAAATTTAAAGGTAGGTTCAAATATCAAGGTTTGGGGTAGAGTGCAAAGTAGGAGTTATCAGAAAAAGACAGGCGATTTGATTGAAGAGAGAGTTGCCTATGAGGTTTCTGTATCTAAAATTGAAATTCCCCATACAGATGAGAAAACAAAAACAGTTGAAGATACTACCGAAGAATAGCAGGAGTTGAATATTAAGTGAGACGTGGACAAATTTGCGTTTATTATGGCGCAGGCAAAGGAAAAACCTGTGTGGCTGTTGGCAGAGGGCTGAGAGCCATTGGGGACGATTTGCGTGTTGTGATGATACAATTTATGGATTATCATAATAGTAAGGAAATTGAATTACTAAAAAAGCTTGAGCCTGATTTCCGTATTTTTAGATTTGAGAAAAATCGTGAAGAGCAGGAATTTGATGAGACGGTTCGTAAAGAGATCAGTGGAGAAATTAAAAATGCTTTCAATTTTGCAAGAAAAATTGTGGATACAGGGGAATGCGAGATGCTTTTGCTAGATGGCATTCTGGAGTGCATAAGAGAAGGTTTTTTGTCAGCTGAGCAATTGGACGAATTGTTGGATCGACGGCCTGAATACATGGATATTATTTTAACGGGGGACGCATTGCCACCAACGATTGCGGAGAGAGTAGACTGCATTTATCAGTTGAAGACTGAGAAACAGTAGGGCATTCTCTACAGTATTACTTTTATGTAGCACCAAGAGAGATTCAATTGAAAAACACACTTATTATAAAGGGTGTTCGTTATTTTATTTTTTATATTTTTTAGCAGTTAAGACCACCACCAAGATGTGTATACTTTTGGCGGTGGATTTTTTTTGTTGATCAAGGACAAGGAAATAGTAAGGAAATTTGTAATTCTAACCATTGTAAAAATATGATTTACGGGTATATAAAATTTATTTGTGTGTTGACATATGAAAATATATATAATAATATATTAAATAGTTATGTTTGATATAACTATTTATCGATGTGCGCATGTCTCTTGCAGTCGGAACAAGTAGGTGGTGATGTGAAAATATAGATTGACGGAGAAAAGAAATGGGGTTTAGAAAGAGGAAATGGATTTGATGCTGCCATTCTATGTCGAATTCTTCATTTTATAAACAATTAGGTAATATGGAAAGCGGTTAGCTGAGAAGAAGAGGGATAAGACAAATGAAAGTACGGATGATATTAAGAAAGACGAAATATTAGGTCTTATCTGTTTCTGGATAGTCTATCAATATTTATTTTAGATTGACACTATTTTAAACAGAAATGGACTGTAATCATTTTTGTGGAAATGAAAATGATAGAATCAATTATCCTAATTCATTCTATATTGCTAGCGATACATCAAAATCAATGTATTGAATAAATTAAGAAAGTTGCTTAAAAACGAGAGAAACAACAGTGAGATGATTCAAGTGGAGTGGCAACAGTAACTTAGAGTATGTTTTTCTTATGCAACACCGAAAGATTAAAGATAGAGTGCGAACAGGCGCATGATATCAGGGTACAAAATAGGAGCAGTGCCAGTACTTCCCATGAAGTGACTGACACTGTTTTTATTAAAAGTAATAGTAAGTACGATCTTACATTTTAATCTCTTAGACTATTCGAGATGCAATTAAGAATTTTGTTCATGTTGCTATACTGCATATCCAATTAAAAAAAGCCCTTTAATTTATTATAATAGGGCTTTTGGTGAATTCAAGCCAAGACATCTTTCATAGAATAAAGCCCGGGTCCTTGTGATGCCAAAAATTTTGCAGCTTTTACGGCACCTACTGCAAAAACTTCTCGGGATGTGGCTTTATGGGTTAATTCGATTACTTCGTCTCTTCCGGCAAAGATAACGTCATGGTCACCCACAATATTTCCACCTCGGACAGCGTGAACGCCTATTTCATTACGATCTCTTTTTTCATTTAGCTGAGAACGATCATAAACATAATGGAATTGTTGCTCCATCGCCTCATTTATTGCATCAGCCAAAGCCATGGCAGTTCCGCTAGGCGCATCGATTTTTTGGTTATGATGCTTTTCTACAATTTCAATATCGAAATTTGCGTCATACAAAGCTTTTGCTGCCTTTTGAACCAACTCCATCAGCAAATTTATGCCGATGGACATATTTGCTGATTTTAGTACGGCAACACTTTTTGAAGTTTCCTTTAGCAATTCCATGGTTTCATCACTGAGAGCAGTTGTGCAGGCAACAATAGGGATATTCTTTGCTTTTGCAAACTCCAGTATTGCCGGTACAGCAACTGCTGTGGAGAAGTCGATGATTACGTCGGCTTCGATATTACAGTCAGCAGGCGTTGGGAAAACAGGAAAATCAGCCGCAGGGACTCTTGGGTCAATACCTGCAACAATTTGGCAAGCTGCCTCGTTTGCCACGATTTCTGCCACAACCTGTCCCATTTTTCCACCACAGCCATGCATGATAATATTAATCATATAGTTACACTCCTTTAAAATCAAACCTTATCCTGCTTTTTGAATGATCCCTTTTATTTAAGGAATTGAGCCATTCAAAAGCTTGTCTTTTTCACTGATTCATGTCAGCGTCTATTGTAAAATTACAATTACTGAGTAATTAAATTTATATTTAGGATAAATCCCACTTAAATTACTTATAGTATAGGACAAAAGGTAGGATAGCTTTCTTGAAATCAAGGCTACTCTAGTCTGAATCAATTATACTATACAATAAGCTTGTACTTTTATTGTTCTGTTAAAATGCGGCAAAGATGTCTTTGCCGCAAATCCTATCATTATGAAATCAAACCGTAGTTTTTCATTGCTTTCTTTAGTGTTTCAAGATTTTTGTCTTCCATAGCGCAAAGAGGCATACGGCAAGGGCCAACTTCGTAACCCATTAAATCCAATGCTGTTTTTACGGGGATGGGATTTACTTCACAGAATAGGGCAGAAATCAACTCGATTGCACCTAACTGCAATGAGATGGCACCTTTTAAATCGCCCTCGAAGAATTTAACAACCATATCGTGGGTTTCTTTTGGAGCAATGTTAGACAAAACAGAAATGACGCCTTTTCCTCCTAAAGAAAGGATTGGAAGGATTTGATCATCATTACCGCTGTAAATATCAAAGTCAGGGCCAATCAAAGCTGCAATTTCAGCTACTTGAGATAGGTTTCCACTTGCTTCTTTTACTGCCACGATATTTTTTACCTTGGACAGTTCTAAAACTGTTTTAGGAGCAATATTGCAACCTGTACGTCCAGGAACATTATACAAAATAATAGGAATAGATATACTTTCCGCAACAGCTGTATAATGGAGGATTAGACCTTTTTGCGTAGCTTTGTTGTAGTAGGGTGTTACCAGTAAAACGGCGTTAGCACCAACAGCTTCGCAACCCTTCGCCAATTCAATACAGTGTGCTGTATCATTACTGCCTGCGCCTGCAATAACAGGAATTCGGCCTTTTACAACCTCAACTGCGTAGCGTACGCATTCAATTTGTACTTCATCAGAAAGAGTGGATGCCTCACCTGTTGTACCGCAAACAATCAGTGCATCAGTGTCGTTGGCAAGCTGAAATTCAATTAGCTCCTTCATTTTTTCAAAATTAACAGTACCGTCGGGAAATGTAGGTGTAACCAATGCAACACCTGCGCCTGTAAAAATTGACATAATGCAAGCACCTCCAAAATATTTATAATAAGTTATAAGTTAGGCTTTCATGTTTTTAATAATTTCCTCTGCAATTTGCACCGCGTTTGTAGCCGCACCTTTTCGGATATTATCTGCAACCACCCAGAGGTTTACTCCGTTTTCTACACTGTCGTCACGACGAACACGTCCGATAAAAACTTCGTCATGCCCTGTTGCAGTTTGTGCTAAGGGATATTCGTTATTTTTAGAATCATTCATCATAACGATGCCAGGAGCGTTTTTCAGGGTTTCAATCAGTTCAGCCAAATCGAAGGGATTTTCGAACTCTACGTTGATGGATTCGCTGTGTGAATTGAAAACTGGTACACGTACTGTTGTAGCTGTGACTTTCAGGTTGTCATTATGAAGCATTTTTCTTGTTTCGTTTACCATTTTGATTTCTTCTTTTGTATATCCATTATCTAAGAATACATCAATATGGGGCAAGCAGTTGTTTGCAATGGGATGGGGGAATTTTTGTGGTTCTTCTCCCTTTAAGCCATTCTCAAGATCCATCCAGCCTGCAAGACCTGCGCCGCTGACTGCTTGATAAGTTGAGTATACAACACGCTTAATTTTATATTTTTCATTCAAGGGCTTTAATGCAACCACTGCTTGAATAGTAGAGCAATTTGGGTTCGCAATAATATTTTTGTGCCAAGCAATATCCTCGGCATTCACTTCAGGTACAACAAGGGGTACTTCCGGATCCATACGCCACTGAGAGCTGTTATCGATTACAATGCATCCATGGGCTGCGGCAATGGGTGCAAATCTTTCGCTGGTGCTGCCGCCTGCGGAAAACAGTGCAATATCAATGGGTTTATCAAAGGAATTTTCCGTTAACTCCTCTACAATATAATCTTTTCCATTAAAAGTAATTGTTTTTCCTGCGGAACGGCTGGAGGCCATAACATAGAAATTTTCAATGGGAAGCTGTCTTTCTTCCAAGACTTTCAGAAATGTTCTCCCGACCATTCCTGTTGCTCCAACAACTGCCAGATTAATTTTTTTCATTTCAAACTTCCTTCTTTCTTTTATTATAATAATGTAAAATGTGTGAGTATGTGCGAAGAAACTAAAAATTTCAAAATAGAGTATGCCCTGATTGTTATGAAAATGATTTAGCCAGGCTTCCAAGAAATCTTATCCATAATCTAGGATATGTATTTCCCAAGTGATATGCTATAAAGCAACTGAGCAGGGGATTTTGGAAAGATAATGAAGGCCTTGTGGTTTGGTTGAGGGATACTGCTTTTTTAGGCGCTACGCCCGAATTCTTCGCCGTTGCGGTATATGTTCCAAAGATAGGTTTTGCCGGAAAAACAAAAAGAGCCGGCAAGCGCCGACTTCAAAATTTTGCATACAATAAAAAAACAATAATGCAAAAAAGAAAGCTTCGTAGCGCTCCATTGGTGGTACCAATGACAGTTGGACGGTTATTAACCGGACAACCAGAGAAAAAAAGATAAGGCATCTTCTCTCTTCGGCGTTTGCCCCTTTCGGCGGACGGCCTTTATCCCTTATGATATTCGCCCGTGTACTCATGAAAAACGCACCTCTACTTTTAGAACTATTTACTTAATCCATAGTCTACCATCAGAAAAGGAATCTGTCAAATGATTTTCGTTCACAGACAATATTTTTTTTCACAGGGACAGAGGTAGTAAAAAAAAATAAAAAATGGGCAATACTGAAAAAAAGGAAGGGAGTTTTTCAAATGGGACAGAAGAAGGAATTAACGGAAGAACAAAAACGAGACATTGCTATGAAGTATGAAATCGCAGAGGAACTAGGGCTTATGGAAAAGGTGGAGCAGGTAGGCTGGAAAGGCCTTACCGCAAGAGAAAGCGGGCGTATAGGTGGCATTATGGGAAAGAAAAAAAGAGATGCAGCGGCTAAAGGGAAAAATTCTTGCAATACATCAGAGGAAAAGCTATAATATATAAATTGTTGGATTTTGAGAGTAATTGGTATGGGAGAAACGATAAATGGAAGCTTATAAGGGCTTTGCAACTTTATATGATGTATTTATGGAAGAGATTGATTATCCTGCGTGGGTGGGATATATTATTGATTCATGGAAGCGGCTTGGCAAAAACCCAGAAAGTGTGATTGATTTAGGCTGTGGAACGGGGAACATTACCATTCCCTTGGCAAAAACAGGATGCTCCGTTGTGGGGGTGGATATTTCCCAGGAAATGTTGGCTGAGGCGCAAAGAAAAGCAATTTCTGAAGGGGTTTCCATACCTTTTTTTTGTCAGGACATGGTGGAACTTGATTTACCATATCAGGTGGACTGTGTTTTAAGCCTTTGTGATTCGTTGAATTATTTAACGGAGGAGAGGGAGCTTTCAATTGCCTTTTCTTCCATTAGAAAGCACTTAAACCCCCAAGGGTTGTTTCTTTTCGATATGAATACAGAATATAAGTTTAAAGAAGTTTTGGGAGATAAGACTTATGCTGCTATGACGGAGGATGCCGCTTATTTTTGGGAGAATTCCTTTGATGAAGAGGAAAGAATCAATGAGTATTATGTGAGCTTTTTTATGAAGCAAAAAAATAAAGAAACTTACGAACGAATTGAAGAGTACCATTATGAAAAGGCTTTCAGCGTAGAAGAAGTAGAAGGTTACCTTAAGGAAAATGGATTTGCACTATTAAATGTGTATGATGGATATAGTTTTGAGCGAGCAAAAGGAGATAGCCAACGCTATTTTTTTGTGGCGCAGTTAAAGGAGGAAAAATAAAATGGGTGATTATATTGTAAGAGCAACAGCTGGAGGTGGCAGCATACGAGCCTTTGCAGCAACCACAGGAGAAATGGTTGAGCATGCAAGGCAAGTGCACCATACCTCACCTGTGGCCTCGGCAGCTCTTGGTAGAATGATGACAGCGGCAGCAATTATGGGGAGTATGCTAAAAGGCGATAAGGATTTGGTTACCCTTCAGATAAGAGGATTAGGGCCCCTTAAAGGAGCAGTTGTAACCTCAGACAGTAAATGCAGGGTAAAAGGCTATGTCTTTCATCCTAATGTAGAGGTTCCATCCAAATATCCAGGGAAACTGGATGTAAGTGCAGCAATTGGCCAAGGTTATATGAGCGTCATTAAAGATATTGGACTAAAAGAGCCATATGCAGGACGTATTCAACTGGTCTCCGGGGAAATTGCAGAAGATTTGACTTATTATTATGCCCAATCTGAGCAAACTCCCTCAGCAATAGGCTTAGGGGTTTTGGTCGATACTGATACCTCTATCCGCTGTGCAGGCGGATTTATGATTCAGCTTTTGCCTGATGCGTCAGAAGAGGTAATTTCTCAACTGGAAACAAGATTGAATACCATACCGTACATTACAGACTTGTTGGATATGGGACAGACTCCTGAAGGGATATTGGAAATGATTCTTCAAGGGATGGATATGAAGATTCTTGATAAAGTGCCGACAGAGTTTTATTGTAATTGTACGAAAGAACGAGTAGAAAAGGCTCTAATAAGTATTGGGAAAGAAGAGCTGGAGAAGATTGCGAATGAGGATAAAAAAGCCAATCTGCATTGCCATTTTTGCGGTAAAGAATACGATTTTACTGAAGAAGAGATACTGAGGCTTTTAGAATCTGTAAAATAATTAAATGGAAAATTAGACGAGAGGGAGGAGGTGACCCTATGAAAAGAGATTTTGCAATTGCTGTAAAGGCAGTTATTGTGAAAGATGAAAAGGTTTTAGTTTTATCCAGATCTCAGAATGAGATGAATGGCAGTTACATGAATAACCAACAAAAATGGGATTTGCCTGGAGGAGGACTGCACTTCTATGAGCATGCTCAGGATGGTTTGCGCCGAGAAATAAAAGAGGAAACTAACTTAGAAGTTTTTGTGGGGGAGCCTGTTTCTCTTTTTGATGTGATTAAAAATCATATTCATTTATGCATTTTTACATATACCTGTCGATGGAAAAGTGGGAGTGTTGTGCTAAGTGAAGAGCACGATGCTTTTGTTTGGATGACAAGGGATGAAGTGGCTTTAAGCACACTGCCTAATTGGATGAAAAGGGATTTGGTACGGGCTTTGGATAGGGATAAAAATGTACAAACAGGAGAGAATGAGTAGGCTTAGAGCGGTTATCTGAGCTTATTTTTTTACGGATAGACAATATCTATGTTATGATTTTCAAATTCTTGAGAATTGAATGAAATATATTTCATTGTCATACTGTCAAAAAGACGAAAAAAAATAAAAAATAATAGATTTTTGCACAAAAAAAGTTCGATTTGTATGTTAAAAAGTCACAATAACCTAAATTTACCAGTGTCAAAAATGCCAATAAAAAACTTTGGGCACTAATAAATTGCATGCAAACTACCGTTCGCAAAGCCTGTAAAACTCAACACAAGGGTATAAAATGAAAAAAGATACTGATTTTAATTTAACAATTATTAAAAGCCACGATAAAATATTACTGTATTGTCGAGAAGTAATGGGTTATTGACAATACAAGGCAAATAATTTATTATTTACACTGAGGTATGTTTTAGATTTAATACATACTAAGCGAAACCATAAAAACTTTGTAATTTGGTGTGTTTCCGCTCAAGAAAAGGTCTTTTTTTTATATTTTTATGAAAAAGGGGTCTGAAATTTTAGGTAGAACTTCTTCTTTTTTTATAATAAGTAGTGTTATAACTTTAACAAAAGAGGTTCGCTTCCTAACAGAAATGCATACTATACAATTTGCATGGCAAATTGTAAACAAGAGAGGTGATGGTAATGGCTCATGAGATCCTGAGAAGCATCGTAGAGGCTGAAGAACGAGCTGGTCAGATCGTAACGCAGGCCACAGAAGACGCGGAAGCTTTGAAAAAGGATGCGCAGAAACAAAGAGAAGTGCTATTGCAGCAGGTTCAGCAGCAAGGTAAAGAACTGATGCAGCTTGTTGCGAAACAAGCAGAGGATGAAAGTCGCGTCGAAATCCAGAACATTCAAAAGAATACGGAAATAGTTTGTTTGCAAATTAAAGAGCAGGCAGCACAAAAGAAAGAAGAAGCTGTTCAAGCGGTAATTGGAAGGGTTGTGGGAGTGTATGGCAGTCGTTGAGATGCGAAAGCTTACTGTCATTGGTTTAAATAGCGGCCGAACCCCTTTTATACATGAGCTGATGCATCTGGGTGTTGTTGAAATCAACTCTCAGGAAGGCACGGTAAATGACGAAGAGTGGATGCCTGATATTTTTAGAACCAGTAACAGTGCGGATGTTTCCCGTTTGGAGGCTGATATTGCCCGTGTCAGCACTGCATTAGAAGCTATTAACCGCTACGATACACGAAAAAAACCTTTGTTTCAGGTTCGAGAGGAAATTGACCGTGGAGAATTTGTCAATCACATGAACCGAACTAAAACAGAAACAGAAATGAACGTGGATACGGCGGTTATGTGCTATAAACAAATTGCGGATGGGCAAAATGAAGTCAATCGTTTAAAGGGTATGATAGCTGGGCTGAGGCCTTGGGAAAGCATGGATATCCCTTTAGAAATCAAGGAAACAAAATATTCATCAATAATTTATGGAACAGTTGGTGTTAAAACCAAATATGAAAACTTATTGCAGACTGTATTAGAGAAAGTGCCCTCAGCAGTAGTACAACAGGTAAGTGCGGATACACAGCAGATTTATATATCCATTATCTGTTTGAAAGAGGAGCGGGATCAAGTCTATGAAGCTCTAAGAGAGTTTGCCTTTAACCCAGTTTCTTTTGCAGAGAATAAGGGAACACCTAAAGATGCGATAGAGCAATATGAAACACAAATGGAAGAAAATCGGCAAAGAATTCTTGCCAAAGAAGCTATTTTAAGTGAATTATCTGTATCAAGAAGCAATATTGAATTCCTTTATGATAGCTTGAATATGCGTCGTGATCGAGCAAAAATCGTTGGGGATATGCTTAGTACTGAAATGGTATTTTACTTCGACGGTTGGGTGCCTAAAAAATCGCAGTCAGAGGTTGAGGCTCTTCTACAAAAATATGAATTTTATTATAATATAAGCGAGCCTGAGCCAGAAGATGAGGCTCCTGTCTGTCTACATAATGGAGGGTTTTCCACTCCTTTTGAGGCAGTTACCAATATGTATAGTTTGCCCTCGAAGCATGATGTTGACCCTACAGCATTATTGGCGCCATTTTACTTTATATTCTTTGGTATGATGCTGAGTGATGCGGCTTATGGCATCATTATAGCAGTAGTGTGTTGGATTATATTAAAGAAGTATAAATTGGAAGGCATGACTTATCGAATGATAAAAATGTTCTTCTACTGTGGCATTTCCACTTTCATGTGGGGGGCTCTTTTTGGAGGGTGGTTTGGAGATTTCTTCACGGTAGCAGCGAAGACGCTATTTGATGCAGATTTCGTAATCAAGCCGATTTGGTTTGATCCTTTGACAGAACCCATGAAATTATTAATTTTCTCCCTTATCCTTGGTGCAATTCATTTGTTCGTAGGTATGGGAATACAGGCTTACATGCTGATTCGGGATGGTCATCCCTTGGATGCATTATTTGACATTGGTTTTTGGTACGTATTATTAATCGGTTTGGTACTGTTTGGAATTGGTGATAGCGTATCCCCTCTGGCAGTCACAATAGGCAAAGGAATGGCTATTGTGGGTGGAGCAGGAATCCTGTTAACTGGCGGGAGAAGCAAAAAAGGTATTTTCGGTAAAATTACAGGAGGCCTCGGCAGCCTATACGGAATTACCAGTTATTTATCTGATGTTCTTTCTTACTCCAGACTACTTGCGTTAGGTTTGGCGACGGGTGTTGTTGCGAAGGTAATTAACACTTTAGGCTCCTTAGCAGGCGGCGGAATAAAGGGCGCAATTATTTTGCTGATAGCGTTTGTATTTGGTACCATATTTAATATTGCAATCAACGCTTTGGGGGCATTTGTGCATTCTTGTAGATTGCAGTATGTAGAATTTTTTGGAAAATTTTATACAGGCGGCGGCAGAGCGTTTGCACCTTTTGAAAGAAGAACAAAATATATCAAGATACTCAAGGAGGAGAAGAATAATGGTTGAGAGTTTATTCAGCGGTGAATTTTTAGCGTTGTCAGGTGCAGCAATTGCTGCTCTTGCAGGCATAGGCAGTGCAATTGGTGTTGGTGTTGCTGGTGAAGCAGCAGCAGGTGTTGTTTCCGAAGATCCCAATAAATTTGGTCAGGTTCTGTTATTACAGGCTTTGCCAGGCACACAGGGTATTTACGGTTTGTTGATTGCCTTCTTGGTAATGGTTAAGGTTGGTCTTTTGGGCGGTAGTGGTATGATTGAATTAACAATGATTCAAGGCGCAGGTATTTTTGCGGCATCCCTGCCAATTGGTCTTGTAGGTATTTTCTCTGGTATTGCTCAGGGTAAAGCGGCAGCGGCTGGTATTATGCTGGTTGGTAAAAAGCCAAGTGAGTTAGCAAAAGGTATGCTTTTCGCAGCGATGGTAGAAACATATGCAGTTTTGGCTTTGCTCGTTTCCTTCCTGATGCTCAACAGCATCCAGGTATGATAAACTTGAAAGAAAAGGAGGCGCACTCCTATGAATGACGGTAAAATTATCATCGATAAAATCATAGAGAAGGCAGAAGCGGAAGCAACGGCAATCAAAGAGAAGGCCAATTTGGAAGTGGAAGCGGTATTAAAGGCAGCTGAGGAAAAAGCAAAACGTGAAAGCGATGTTTTGAAAAAAAATGCAGAGGCTGAGGCAGAAAAGATAAAGGCAAAGGCAATTTCAGGTGCAGAGCTGCAAGGGAAAATCACAGTTTTGCAAGAAAAACAGAGCATTCTTGAGGATGTCATTGCTGAGGCTAAGAAAAGGCTAGAAACTTTACCGGATGCCCAGTACGCGGAAACAGTAGGCATTATGCTTGCGAAATTAGATAAGGAAATCGGTAAAGAAATTATAGTATCCAAAGGGGATAAAGAGCGCTTGGCTTCTGTTATAGAGGAAAAAGGCTTTATCCTTTCTGAACAAAGCAGGGAACTTGACGGTGGGTTTATTGTGAGAAATGGAGATATTGAGTATAATTATTCATTTGAGTCCATTATCACGGTGGAGCAAGAAGAGATTAGACAAATAGCAGCAAAAATTTTGTTTTAAGGAGGGGGATTCTTGATGTCAAAAAATAAGATTTACCCTTTCGCTGTGGCTAGTGTCCGTTCTATGGAAAACTCCTTGATGACAAAGCAAAAGCTGATGCAGATGGCTGATGCCAAAACTGCCGAAGAGGCTCTGCGCATATTGTCTGACAGCGCTTACGGTAAAACGCAGATTAGAGGCGTTTACGAATTTGAAAAAATGATTGGCAACCATCTGGAGGAAACCTATCAGGCTGTAGCAGGTTTAATTCCTCAGGAAACATTAATTGATATTTTCCTTTATAAAAATGACTATCATAATATCAAGGTTCTTTTAAAGGAAGAGGTTTCCAAGGTGAGTGGCAAGAAGTTTTTGATATTGGGCGGCACAATCCCCATAGAAACACTGCGTAAGAATTTGCGGGAAAGAAATTATGCGGAACTGCCTAACATAAGCGGGGAGGCCGTAGAAGAGGCCATTAGTATGTATGCCAAAACCCGTAATGGAAGATATATTGACACCATACTGGATAAGGCTTGCTTTTCTACAATGGAAAAAGCGGCAACGAAGCTTGGAAATACCTATATTTCCAAATATGTTCATATGTTGGCAGATATCACAAACTTGAAAACCCTTTACCGGGTGAAAAAAATGGATAGAGAGTTTCAAGTTTTGGAGGAAAGCTTTGTACCCGGGGGGAGTATAAGCTTAGAGCTGATTTCCAGGGCATTCCGTAGTGATTCTTTGGTGGCAGTTTTAAAGGAAACGCCGTATGGCTTGCTCTGCGAGAAGTATATGGATCAAGGTTTTACGGCCTTTGAAAAAGCTTGTGATGATTACCTGATGGAGTACATCAAGGATGCGAAATATAAGACCTTGACTCCTGAACCGGTTATGGCGTTTATATTGGCGAAAGAAACCGAAGCGAAATGTATTCGTATCATCATGACTTGTAAGATGCATAGCATTGATGCGGCCATTATTAAAGAAAGGGTGAGAGAGACTTATGTCTAAAGTTGGAATTATTGGCGATAAGGACAGCATTTTGGGCTTTCTCGCACTTGGAATTGACATTTTCCCTGCTTACAATGCAGATGAGGTAAAAAAGACAATTCATAAACTGGCGGAAAAGGACTATGCGATTATTTATATCACAGAGCAGGCTAGTTTAATGGCGAAGGAAAGCATTGCAAAATACAAGGATTTTGAATTGCCCGCGATTATTGTGATTCCAGGTGTTGGCGGAAGCATGGGTCTGGGTATGAACGAAGTAAGAGAATCGGCAAAACGTGCGATTGGTGCGGATATATTGTTTAGTGAATAAATACGATTGTAGGTGAATGAGCATATGAAAACAGGCACGATAGTAAAGGTGTCGGGTCCGTTGGTAGTAGCGGAGGGCATGAGAGACGCCAATATGTTTGACGTGGTGCGTGTATCAGAGAAACACCTTATTGGTGAAATTATCGAAATGCACGGAGATAAAGCATCCATACAGGTTTATGAAGAAACTTCGGGACTTGGACCCGGGGAAGAAGTTGTATCAACAGGGATGCCAATGAGCGTTGAATTAGGCCCAGGTTTGGTTTCCACAATTTACGATGGCATTCAGCGTCCTTTGGAGAAGCTATATGAAGCCAGCGGAACAAATATCCAAAAGGGTATTGAAGTAAAATCTTTGGATCGTGAGAGAAAATGGAAGTTTGAACCCATCAAACAAAACGGTGATGCTGTTGAAGCCGGGGACGTTATAGGAATTGTACAGGAGACCGCAGTGGTTACCTGTAAAATCATGGTTCCTTATGGATTGAAGGGCAAAATAAAGGAAATTTATGTGGGTGAGTTCACGGTTGAAGAAACGGTCTGTGTTGTAACGGATGAAAAGGGCAAGGAAGTACCTGTAACAATGATGCAGAAATGGCCCGTACGCCGTGAAAGACCTTATAAAATCAAAAGAACGCCCGATTCCCTTTTGGTAACAGGTCAGCGCGTTATTGATACATTTTTTCCCATCACAAAGGGCGGTGTTGCTGCAATTCCCGGCCCCTTCGGCAGTGGTAAAACAGTAACGCAGCATCAGTTGGCAAAATGGGCTGATGCAGATATCGTTGTTTACATTGGTTGCGGCGAGCGTGGGAATGAAATGACAGACGTTTTAAACGAGTTCCCAGAACTGAAAGATCCTCGTACTGGGGAATCCTTGATGCAAAGAACTGTTTTGATTGCAAATACCTCCGACATGCCCGTTGCGGCGCGTGAGGCATCTATTTATACAGGAATTACCATCGCTGAGTTCTTCCGTGATATGGGATACAGCGTGGCCCTTATGGCTGACTCTACTTCTCGTTGGGCGGAGGCACTTCGTGAAATGAGTGGTCGTTTGGAAGAAATGCCTGGTGAAGAAGGTTACCCTGCATACTTAGGTTCCCGTTTGGCTCAATTCTACGAAAGAGCTGGCCGTGTGGTTTGCTTAGGTAGCGATGAAAGATTTGGTACACTGACAGCAATTGGTGCAGTATCCCCTCCCGGTGGTGATACTTCTGAGCCTGTGTCCCAGGCTACATTGCGTATTGTAAAGGTATTCTGGGGTCTGGATGCATCTTTGGCATATAAGCGCCATTTCCCTGCAATCAACTGGTTGTCAAGCTACTCTTTGTATCAGGACAGAGTGGATGAATGGGCTGACATTAATGTTCATCCCGATTTTTCTGAACACCGTACTGAGGCAATGAGACTTTTGCAGACTGAGGCTGAATTGCAGGAAATCGTTCAGTTGGTTGGTGTTGACTCCTTGTCTCATGGTGATAGATTGATTCTTGAAACAGCTCGTTCTATCCGCGAGGATTTCTTGCACCAGAACTCTTTCCATGAAGTAGATACCTATACATCTTTGCATAAACAGTATAGAATGTTAAAATTGATATTGACCTTCTATCACGAAGCACAAGTTGCAATTAAAGCTGGTGTCCATATTCAAAAAATTACAAAACTGAATGTAATTGAACGAATTGGCCGTGCAAAGTATATGGAAGAAGTAAATGTTGATAAGAGCTATGATGAAATTGAAAAAGACATTAAAGCCGAAATTAATGAGTTAATCAGTAAGGGGGCAGATGAATTATGATAAAGGAATATAGATCGATTCAAGAAGTTGCCGGTCCCCTTATGCTTGTAACAGGTGTTGATGGCGTAAAATATGATGAGTTAGGCGAAATCGAATTATCAAGCGGTGAAGTAAGAAGATGTAAGGTTTTGGAAGTAAATGGTGATACTGCTCTGGTTCAGTTGTTCGAGAGTGCTACGGGTATTAACCTTGCGGAAAGCAAGGTACGCTTCTTAGGCAAAAGCTTGGATTTTGGTGTTTCCCCTGATATCTTAGGTCGTGTATTCAGCGGAATGGGTAAGCCAATTGATGGCGGCCCCCAAATTATACCTGAAAAAAGACTTGATATTAATGGTGCACCCATTAATCCTGCAGCGAGAGAGTATCCTGCGGAATTTATTCAGACAGGTGTTTCAGCTATTGATGGTTTGAACACATTGGTTCGTGGTCAGAAGCTTCCCATTTTCTCAGGCTCAGGCTTGCCCCACGCAAATTTGGCTGTTCAAATTGCTCGTCAGGCAAAGGTTCGGGGTACAGATTCCAAGTTCGCTGTAGTATTTGCGGCTATCGGTATTACCTTCGAGGATGCAGAATTCTTTATCAATGACTTTAAAGCAACAGGTGCCATTGACCGTTCCGTTGTTTTTGTAAACCTTGCAAATGACCCTGCGGTTGAGCGTGTTTGTACCCCTCGTATGGCATTAACTGCTGCGGAATATCTGGCTTTTGAGCAAGGCATGCATGTTTTGGTTATCTTAACAGATATTACAAACTATGCAGAGGCCCTTCGTGAAGTATCTGCGGCTAAAAAAGAAGTACCCGGTCGTCGTGGTTACCCAGGCTACCTGTATACTGACCTTGCAACTATGTATGAACGTGCAGGCCGTATGAAGGGAAAAGAAGGCTCTATTACGATGATCCCTATTTTGACTATGCCTGAAGATGATAAAACCCATCCAATCCCTGACTTAACAGGGTATATTACCGAGGGTCAAATTATCCTAAGCCGTGATCTTTATAAAAAAGGCATTCAGCCTCCAATCAATGTTTTGCCATCCCTTTCTCGTTTGAAGGATAAGGGTATTGGTAAAGGCAAAACAAGAGAGGATCATGCTGATACCATGAACCAGTTGTTTGCGGCTTATTCTCGTGGTAAGGATGCAAAGGAACTGATGGCAATCTTAGGTGAATCCGCATTGTCTGATACAGACTTGATTTATGCGAAATTCGCAGATGAATTTGAAAAAACATATGTATCTCAAGGATTTAGAACAGATAGAACCATAGAACAGACATTGGAAACAGGATGGAACTTGCTTCGTATGTTGCCAAAGAGCGAATTGAAGCGTATTCGTGACGAATATCTGGAAAAATATTTAGCAGACGGGGAGTGATGAGTCGTGGCTAGATTGAATGTCAACCCTACCCGTATGGAAATGTCCAGATTAAAGCAGTTGTTGAAGACAGCAACGAGAGGTCATAAGCTTTTGAAGGATAAACTGGATGAGCTGATGAAGCAATTCTTGAATATCGTACGGGAGAATAAGCGCCTGCGTGAAGAAGCAGAGTCGGCTTTGGAAAATGCTTATAAAGACTTTATTATAGCTAGAGCAGTTTTAAGCGAAAGTGTTTTGGGAGAATCCTTAATGATTCCTCAGCAATCTGTGGCTGTTAAGGTTACAAAAAAGAATATTATGAGTGTAAATGTACCTGTTTTTGATTTCCAAGCGGAAGAGAGCAGTGGGGATATTTATCCCTATGGACTTGCTTTTTCATCAGGAGAATTAGACAGTGCAATGCTTTCTTTTTCCAATGCTATGGAACCTTTATTGCGTTTGGCGGAAAGTGAAAAGACTGCCCAGCTTTTGGCGCAGGAGATTGAACGTACCCGCCGTCGTGTTAATGCTTTAGAAAACGTTATGATTCCGAACTATCGAGAGACAATTAAATATATTACCATGAAGCTGGAAGAAAATGAACGTGCAGGTACAACACGATTGATGAAGGTCAAAGATATGGTGCTGAAAAAAGCTTTGGAAGAAAAGAAGAAGCTTGAAGACAAAGGCGAATTTATTTCATAAAAAAGGGAGCTCCATGTAGAAATTGCATGGGGCTTTTTAGCAGAAAAAAATTATATTTCAAATTTATGAAGAAGTCTCCATGAAAAGAATTAGCACAATTTTTTTTGTGAAAGTTTAATTGAAGAGTTTTCTTCATAATTTGTTCAAAAAGACGATTAAACCTTCATTCTAAGGTGATAAGCTTGCTAAAATGAAAAATAATAATAAAAAAATGAAATATACAGTATTTTTATGAATAAATCATTCCCTATAAAAGAAAATCCGTACTAAAAACAACCAAAAATTCTAAATATTGTAGAAAAATTCACTATAACTATTGTTTTTATTACGAAAAGTGGTATACTGAAAATGCAATTAGGTGGGTAATTAGCGGGCGTTGTGGGATTATTGAACAATAAATGAAATTTATTTCATTGTATTAGCTCCAATAAAATAAATGCTAATGTATACTACCTAAAAAATAACACATAATATCATATTATAATGATGAAAATGATGAAGGAGAAGTGAAAAACAATGAAATTATCTGACAGAGTACAAGCGATGCAGAATTCCCCTATCAGAAAATTTAACCCTATGGCTGCAGAAGCTAAGGCACAGGGAACAAAGATCTATCATCTGAATATCGGACAGCCTGATATCGTAACACCTTCTGTATTTATGGAATCAATCAAAGGGTTTGACCAAAAGGTTCTGGCTTACGCTGAATCTCCCGGACTTCCTGAATTACAGGATTCTATCATTGATTACTTTAAAACCTTTGATATGAGTTTAGAAAGAAAAGACATCTTAATTACCAGTGGTGGTTCCGAGGCTTTGACTTTGACATTCTTGTCTTTGATCAACCCTGGCGATGAAGTAATTGTTGCTGAGCCTTACTACACCAACTATTTGACATTCATCCAGGCTGCTGATGGCGTAATTAAACCCGTTACAACCTACGCTGAAGATGGATACAAATATGCTTACATGGACAGATTGGAAGCAGCAGTAACAGAAAAAACAAAAATGATTTCTATCGTTAACCCTGGTAACCCTACAGGTTGCATCCTTTCCAGAGAAGATATGAGAGTTATTTGTGACTTCGCTAAGAAGCATGATCTTTGGATTTTGGCTGACGAAGTTTATAGAGAATTTGCTTATGACGGCAGAGAAATGACATCTTTTGGTCAGTATGAAGATGTAGCTGACAGAGTTATCATCATTGACTCTATCTCCAAGAGATTCTCCGCTTGCGGCGCTCGTATTGGTTGCTTAATCTCCAAGAATGCTGAGCTTATGGCTAACGTTATGAAGATTGCTATGGGTAGACTTTGCTGCCCTACATTGGAAATGGTTGGCGCATCTGCTCTTTATAAATTAGATCCTGCTTTCTTTACAGAAGTAAGAGCTGAATATGAAAAGAGAAGAAACGTTTCTTACGAAGCACTCAAGAAAATCCCTGGTGTTGTTTGCGAACAGCCTGGTGGTGCTTTCTATATCACTTGCAAGATGCCTGTTGAAAATACAGAAGACTTGTTAGTATTCTTATTGAAAGAATTCAGAGAAAACAACGAAACAGTTATGTATGCTCCTGCTGAAGGTTTCTATGCTACACCTGGCTTGGGTAAAAACGAACTGCGTATCGCTTATATCTTGAATGCAGAAGATATGGCTAGAGGTATCGAGCTGTTAGGCAAAGGTATCGAAGCTTATAAAGCTGCAGGCCACAAATAAGATATACATTAACGAAACACTTAAAGCACCCCATATTGGGGTGCTTTTTTAAGTATTTTTCTTGTAAATAGATAACTAGAAAGAAGGATTTTTCAATTGAAATATTTAGAGAAAGATTTGCATAATTCAGGTTATTAGAAGAAAAGTTAGGTACCTATAAAATTTAGCAAGCTAATGCTTCCAATAAGAATTAATTTTTCTACATTCAAAGCCTATCTTTATGGTGTTTTTTCTATGTTTTTAGAACGACGGATTTTGTCCCTGCATATACTTTAAGAGCAGGGGGTGATGGGATTGAGTTCCATCGGTGTTTATTTGACAATAGAAAATGAGGAAGGGCTTTCTCAGTGTTTAGAGCTTATCAGTCCTTTGGCAGATGCAATCATACTTTTAGACCAAAGGGATGAAAAAACGGAGCAACGCGCACTGCGTGCTAAGCAGCTCATGGCTCGTTTGCGTGGAAAGGAGATTGAAGACGAAGGATTTCAATTGTTATTAACCTGCGTCCAAGAGGATGCGCCATCGTTGGAGGTATGTATAAATTTAGGGGAATACTTCTATAGAAAACATGTTTGGAAGCAAGCGATTTTTTGGTTTGAGAATACGTTACGACTGGATGGAGGAGAAATCAGTTTTGTATGTCTGCGCCTAGGGACTTGTTATGGTGAGCTGGGCCAATGGGAAAATGCTGCGAAGTACATGAAACTTGCAGAAATCTTTGAAAATGCTGGTGAAGAAGAGGCAGTTCAGGCTGATCTTACAACTGATGGATCATTCATAAATAAAATTGAATAGAAATAGGATGAAAAAGCCACCATCAATGATTTTAGGTGGCTTTTTGTGACTATGCACTATTTTTTTAAGTAGTTTTCGCTGATTGTTACAAAGGCATCAAGATTGGAAAGCATTGCAGGGTGACTGCCTTTTTCGAAGAGAAACATCTCTCCTTGACCGATTTTTTTATTCATGTTGTTATAAGTCTTTTCAAAGAAATTTACATCCAGCTCTGAAACAAATTCATCCTCTTTACTACCTGTGAAAAGAATTTGTGGGATAAAACTCTCCAGGGGTTTATGGAAAAAATTACCGATTTCCCGAGAATGTCGTTCTATTGCTTGGGTATCCCAGTCAACAACCTGTTCCCAGTCATCGCCATGCATGGAGATATAAAATGCTTTTGCTCCCTTATCTTGCTTAGAAAGTGCCCGTTGTTCACCGATTGTTTCTGTAAATGCTTGCAATGGATATTCGCCTTCAAAGCTATCTGCTATGACTTTGTGGATAAGATCAGGTCGCTCTAAAGCTACGTTTATGGCTACTAAAGCTCCGCCACTACTGCCAATAAGGCTGTTCACAGTCGCTGGAGAAACATGGACTGAGTAGATAGGCGAGAAAAAACAATTGTGATAGATATTTATTAATTGATTTTTCCATCACGTTCTAAAAAATAATTAGCAAGGCAATAAAATGGTGCCTTGCCTATTTATTTGATTTTATCCACATGTTTTCACCTCCTAAAAAGTATATTTCTTAAAAAAATTAAGCGGAAACTTCTAATTGGTTTCCGCTCAGTTTCATTCTGCTATTTAATTACAAAAGCACGATACCTGCTTCTTTGCAAGCGTCTATGGTTTCTTGATCCCAAATGGAGGATTGTACCTCACCAATATGAGCCTTGCCTAAAAGCAACATGCATAAACGTGATTGCCCAATGCCGCCGCCGATGGTAGAAGGAAGTTTGCCTTCCAGCAACATTTTATGAAAAGGAAGCTCACGGCGGTTGTCGCAGTTTGCTTTACGCAATTGTTCATCCATAGCTGCGGGGTCTACGCGGATACCCATGGAAGAAATTTCAAAAGCACAGTCTAAAACGGGATTGTAAAACAGGATATCTCCGTTTAATTTCCAATCATCATAGTCAGGTGCACGGCCATCATGAGGTTTACCAGATTTTAAAACATCACCAATTTGCATAATAAAAACAGTTTTATGCTCTTTGACAATGGCATTCTCTCTTTCCTTTGGTGTAAGATCAGGGTACTTATCCTCTAATTCTTGAGAAGTAATAAAAGTTACGTCTCTGCAAAGTTCTGTGGTGATACGAGGGTATTTTTCCTTTATTACATCCAAGGTATCACAAATACTGATAACAATACCTTGCACGGTATTTTTCAGTTCTTGCAGGTTTCTTTTTTCAGCAGTAATTACCTTTTCCCAATCCCACTGATCAACATAGACAGAATGAAGGTTGTCCAGAACTTCATCACGGCGAATAGCGTTCATATTTGTATAAATACCTTTGCCGGGGTGAAAATCATAACGATGCAAGGCCATTCTTTTCCATTTTGCTAAGGAGTGAACTACCTCGGCAGTAACCCCTGTTGCGGGAACTTCAAAGCTAACAGGGCGCTCTACGCCATTTAAGTTATCATTCAAGCCTGTTTGTGCATCTACAAATAAGGGTGCAGATACTCTTTTCAGATTTAGATTTTGAGAAAGATTTTCTTCAAAGGTATTATGGATCATACCGATTGCGTTTTGTGTTTCATATAAAGTAAGCGCGGACGCATAGCCCTTAGGAATAAAAGTTTTACCCATAAATAATCCTCATTTCATAGTATTTTTACTTGTTTTAGAATAACACAGTAGCATTGTAAATTCAAGTAAAATGATACTTGACATGGAACTCCTACAATTGTATTATATAAAAATAACATACAAATGTAGGAGTTGATAGCATGAAAAAAAAAGAAGAATTATCTCGCTTACCAGATACAGAACTGGAAATCATGAAGGTCGTATGGAATAATGAAAATAATCTCTCTACTTCTGAAATTAAAGAACAATTGGAGATAAAGCGTGCATGGAATATTTCAGCTTTACAAACTTTGCTGAATCGATTGATTGAACGTGGTTTTTTGCAATCTTATAAAGAGGGAAAAAATCGATTTTACATTGCCAGTGTGGAAGAAGCGTCTTATTTGGCACTGGAAAACCGGCTCTTCCTTAATAAGGTGAATAACAATTCTTTGACAAAATTGGTGGCCTCTTTATATGACAGTCGTGCTATTTCCGAAAATGATTTGGATGAACTTGCGGCGTATATTCGTTGCAAAACAGGGGGCGAGGGTTGATGCTTTTCTTTCAAAGTGTTATAAAAATCTCTGTTTTTGCTTCTATGGGAATTATTATTTTAGGCATTCTATCCCACTTTATTGGGAAGCAATATGGGGTAAAATGGAGATATTTCGTTTGGCTTATCATAGGATTGAGACTGATTGTGCCTATTGATTTCACTTTACCTAGACCAGTTGTAGAAATACCTAGGATACAGACAAAAGCTGAGACTACATACCCATCCAAGACCATTCCAATGGATTTGGATAAATTCAGTGGCTCCTCCTTTACTGTAGAAAGTATTCAGGGGCAAAGTGGCGAGAGCAAAGAAATTCAACCCATTGAAATGAATGGGGATTTATTAGAAATCAAAAGCATTCAGAATAAGATTTGGGTGTTTTGGATATTTGGCATGCTTATTTATTTTTTATATCATGGTGTTAAATATCAAAGATTTCTAAAAGATCTAAATAGAAATAGCCGAAGTATTAGAGATGCAGAGGTATTGGAAGTATATTATGATGCTTGCCGAGAGATGGGAATGAAACAGAGACCGGAAATCTATTATTGCGGTATACTCCCCAGTCCTCTTTGCACAGGTTTTTTTCATCAGAAAATCTATTTAAACCATGAAGAGTATGATAAAAATCAGTTGCTCTATATTTTAAAGCATGAACTGGTACATTGTAAAAGGCGAGATATTTGGTATAAAAGCGTGCTAGTTCTTGGGAGAGGAATACATTTTTTTAATCCCTTTGTGCATTGGATGGGACGGTTGGCAGAACAGGATATAGAGTTTTCTTGTGATACCTTAGTTATGGAAAAGTGTTCCTTGGAACAACGACAGGACTATGGATTGACTATTTTAAGCAGCATCCGAAAAGGAGGGGATACAAGTCCATTTTCTACAGCATTTCAAGGGGGGAAGGAGGCATTAAAAGTGCGCATTGACTATATTTTTGATATGGGAAAAAAGAAAAAAGGAATCCCACTTTTCATGGCCTTGCTTTTTATTGTTTGGTTTGGAACAGCATTTGTGGGTTGCGGAAAGAAGCAGGAGAATCTAGGGAAAGAGGAAACAGTTGACTCCGTGGCAATGCTGTATGAATGCAAGCTTGACTATATTGGAAATCATGTGGGTGTTGGGGGGATTCTTGGCAAATTAACATTGCCGGAAGGCATTCGTCCCAGTAATGAAGGCATCGAATTGTTTACAAAAGAAGAGCCTTATGGAGTAAGGCGGTATTTGACTTTAGAGAACGGAATGGATATCCCTAAAGACGGCTGGTTCGAGCGGGATGCTATGATTTTTTTAGCACTGGTAGATAATGCATCTTTCTTTGAGTATGCCATTACTGATGCAAATGGAGAGGAGCAATTACTCCATTTTGACCGAGAAGATGGTGCAACGTATTTCGGTGATACGGATTTGAGAAGTATGGCTGTGGATTTAGACTCGTTTCGTAATTTTATGAAAGAATTAGATCAACTGTTTTTAGCGGGGGATGATGATTATTTTTCAAACCAAATTAGATGCAGATTATTGCTAGGAGAAATTACGAATGAAATGGGAGGTGCTTTTTCCTATGAAGCATTATGTAAAAATGAAAAATTTGAAGAATTATTAAAGCTTGGAGATGGAGCTATGGCAGAATTATTGAGCCAGTTCTATCAAGGTCAGGCTGCTGATACCAGGGGATATATTATGATGGCCACATGTTTAAATCTTTTAAATACTCCGGAAGCTACAATTCTCAATTTACTGAAGGAAATGACACCCAGCCAATGGTTTGAAGCATATCGCGCATTGGATTCCGTGGCGGTAGATCCCTTTGTTTACGATGAAAAACGGTATGGAGAAGATTTAGAAAAGCACGGAATGGTGGCTATGAATAGTAAAACACAACAGGGCTTGATTACAAGACATAGCGATATAACAAAGGCCCTGTATAAGGCTATGGAGGAGCGCTATTCTGAGGAGGGGGGCGATCAAGAGGTGCAAATCGTTGCTCCATTGATTAGCCATATTTCCCAAGATAAAGATAAACTTTCTGTTTATGCAGTCATTGGTTTAAATAAATATGCTTTCATTCGTACCCCTAACTTAGGTTATCAGCTAGTTGAGGGTGGTGGTAGCTATATTCCTTCCCGCTTGGATTTTAAATGGAAGGATAATGGCTGGACTTTAGTGGAGTGGGTTGAAGCAAAGGATGGTTCTTATCATGCACCTTCTATTGAAGAAATGTGTAAAGGAACCGATGGTGTTGCAAAGGATTTGACTTCCTATGACCGGAGAGAGATGGGAATGTTGCTCATGCAAAACCTAATATTCTATTTAAATGGCAAAACCGATGTTACAGTATATCATACGAGTAATATGGATGAAAAGGATATACAGGAGATTCAGAAGTATATTTCATTTGTACAGGGTTAAGAAATATTTCCATGCATTCTTATTTCAAATAAAACTGAGGTTTATGGTATTCATGATAAAAAAAGACGAATCATGATAAGCTCCTTATTGGTTATACATAAGTTCTAAGACAAATATTAGTATAGATTGTATAACGGCATATAAGAAGGGAGAGGGGCTTCCATTCAAAAAGACACTGTGTCGTAGGAATGAAAATGGCGAGAGGTAGATAAGAAAGAGTGACACTTGCATTTAAATGCTATAGCTAAGAAATAGCCAAACAGGGGGAAATGAAATATAAATCAAAGATGTTGTTGTAGGATAAAAGAAGCTTAGTACATGAATAAAGCCTAGAAATGAATGATTACTGAATTGGAAAAAGAAGATAGGAATTATCAAGGGCTGAAGGTTTTCAAAAATCCTTCAGCCCTTGCAACTTATCAAAACAGATTATTTATCATGTGTTTACTCTAATACGGTGATTACATTACCTTTTCTACAGTTGTTCCTGGGAAATATTTTTGTATAATTTCTTCCCCTTTAAGTCCTTGGGCTGCCAGTTCCTTTGCACCATATTGACTTAAACCTACGCCATGACCACAACCACCGCCATACAAGGCGATTCCTGTTAGCGTTCCTTCGCTATTTTTCATTTCTTTTACTGCAAAGAATGCACTGGGAAGCATGATTTGTCCTGTCAGCGTACCGCCGCTGATTCTTTGTAGGTTAATGGTTTCACCAATGGTTAGCTTTGTTGGAGAAAGAACTTTTCGGATGGCATTTTCCGTAAAGACTTGCACAGCGCCGTTTTCAAAATCCATTTTTAACACTTTAATAATGCCGCCATCTCCGCGTTCTGCAACAGAGACTCCTATTAATTTGCCCAATGATTTTGGGGTATCAGCTTTCCAACTGCCATCACTTTGCTTTACCTTAATCAATGCTCCATTGGAAGCAGAAATTTTTGCAAAGGTTTTTTCTGTAATTTCACCAAGCTGTCCAGCACTATAGTAGACTTTCCATCGATACCAAGCAGATGTTTTATCATACCCATCCATTTCCCAATTTTGCCAAAAAGCAAGCCATTCGTCTTCCGATTTTGGTACTTCCTGGGTTACACCGTAGGCTTGCCCTTGCAAATAGGATTTGCTATTGCCGCTAAAGGTAGCATCTGCCGACCAAACATCAGTATCTTTGGTGCCGTACCCACATGAGGTAGAGTAGAAGTAAGTTTGTGCTACCCGTTCTCCGGCGACAACACACATACCTGCTGTTGCTGATACTGCTTTTTCTGCTTCAGGTGCAGTATCTGAACCCATGAAAACCTGACTGGCAACTGTATCTGTTACATGGGCGCCATAGTGACCATATGCATTGGCATAGAACTGATTGTAGGCATAGCTTCTGGCGCAAATTGCTTGTGCCTCTAAAGCAGCCTGCCCAAATCTTACTGGCATTTCATAAGGAACTACACCCAGCAGATACTCTTCCATAGGTAATTCATTTATAATGGAAATCTGATCTCCAATGCGTTCCATTTCAATGAGACCGGAATAGGCTCTTTCTTCTCCGCTGTCAAAGGTCATACGAACCTTCCCTGAAACAGTCACAATACCGTGGTCAAACCAAGCCAAATCTGCTGTAAGGGTAGCTGTGCCAGTACTGAAGTCTTTTTCTCCTACGCCGTTGGATAAAGAGAAACCGTCTGCACCATTTATTGTAACCGAGTTCTGCAATCCACCACCTAGAAGAACACGAATATTTTCAGGAACAACATCCTTTTGAATCACAGCGCCCATAATCGTATCATCCAAAACATAGAAATCTGCCAAGTCGGTACCGCAGATGAGGGCATTTTGATTGAGGCATGATAAATCCTGTCCATAAACACGGAAGTTCTCTGCCCACTGCATCTTCCCTTTGCTACTTAAGTATATTTCTTTATTATCCACTCTTTTTATTACTTCGCCGGTAAGCTTTGATCCTTCTTTCACGGTTGCTTTACCGCTTTCAATGGTCACATTGCAAAGTCCTGGTTCAAAATCTGTTCCTTCAAAAATATATGCTTTTTCGCTGGCACCTGTTACAATAATTTGATTTCCCTCTTTCCTGCAATAAATATTTTGAATGGTAGGAGTAGTCTCATCCACGGAGAGTAACCCTATGATTTCACCATCTTTTTGCCAAAATGAAATTTTTTCGTCTATATAAGCTGTTAGATCGTACCCATCTGCCCCGTAAATCCCACCATCGAAGAGATTTTCTTGGCCATTTGTGAATAAGACCTGGATTTCTTTTTTGATTCCGTAGGAATAGATGCTATCTTCTCCCCTCCTTGACATTAGTGCTTTCTCGAAAAGCTGTGTCCAGAGGCTATAAGCAACTGCCATTTCTTTATTATCATCCGTTAGCACCATTCGTTTTTCATAATCAGGTGCCACTCGATCCATCAAAATTTGAGCTTCCCAAAGCAGTAAATCATCATCGGGCCGAAAGCCTTCTCCATCGCCGGAAAAGAATTTAAGTTCCACAGCGGCATTAATGTAGGGATATGCCCAATCTTCCTTTGCCACATCAGGAAAGGAGGTATCTTGAGGTAAATTTTCAATCTCCTGGGGTGTGTAAAATGCCAAAGCAAGCATTTTTGCCGCCTGTCCCCTCGTGATGGGGATATCATCTCCGATGGTTCCTTGTTCCGCTTGACCTTTGGGTTCTGTAGGAGGGGCGCTGCTGCACCCTCCTAATAAAAGACCTATTGCTAGTATCCATATAAATAACCGTTTCATTGGTATCACGCTCCTGTCAGACTTTGTACAAGTTTATGCTTTTAAAACAAAAAAAGAACAGGCTGTTTTTTATATGATTTTCATTTTAGATACAAATGATGTGAAAAAGGAAAGTTTTTTTGATTCTAAAGAAAACCGAATTTTTAGACCTTTCCATAAAAAAGTTATGACTTGTAGCACCTTTGATTGAGGGGCAATGAATTTTTTTCGGGACTGAAATTTCAGAAAAGGACCCAGATTTTGAAAACTTTTTACATGCAGACAAAAGAATAACTGCTCAGTTTTGAATTTAAAAATCATTAGATTGAGTTAATTATTGTAAAATGTACAGGAATTAGTGCACAAAGAACAATGTATGAATTTAAAAACATACAGCATATTAACAAAAATTCTTTCTCGTGAAAAAAAGATCAAAAATTTGTATTGACAAAAATACAATTAAGCTTTAAACTTCCAAATAACAAATTTAAACGGAAGGGAGATCATTATTATGCATAACTTTAGTCAGTATGTTAACTACATTATTATTAGCCTCATTAACCTCGTCCTTGTCATTCTCGGTGAGGTTATTTGTGCTGGTAAAAAGTGGTTAGCTGCTGATAAAGTTCATTTGATTAAGATTGCATGAGGTGAAATCCTAAATCAAAGGCTGTACAGTGTATCCACTGTACAGCCTTTTTGTTTGATAAAAATTTGTTTAAAAAAAATCTATGTGAGGAGGAATAAGAATGGAGCTAAGCGGCTGCCAGATATTAATAGAAACCCTTATTGAACAGGGTGTGACTACGCTATTCGGTTATCCGGGAGGGACAGTGCTCAGTATTTACGATGAACTTTACAAAAACAGACATCGTATCAACCATGTACTGACAGCCCATGAGCAGGGCGCAGCCCATGCAGCAGATGGCTACAGCCGTGCCAGCGGCCAGGTGGGCGTTTGTATCGCGACCTCAGGGCCAGGAGCGACAAACCTAATGACAGGGCTTGCCACAGCAAAAGCGGATTCCATTCCCATGGTTGCAATTACAGGAAATGTGCCGATGGAGCTAATCGGTTCCGATAGTTTCCAAGAGGTAGATACCTTTGGCTTATCCATTCCTGTAACAAAGCATAGCTTTCGCATTGATAACGTAGAAACTCTTGCAGAAACAGTTAGAGAGGCATTTCGACTTGCAAAAAGCGGGCGTCCCGGTCCTGTATTGGTGGATATCCCGAAAAATATACAGTTAGATAAAACCGAATACGCGCCTAAGGGTATTGCGGAAAAATTAACAGACTTCAAGCCTGATACAGCTTTATTAGACCAGGCGGTAACAATGATAAACGAAAGTAAATGCCCCGTAATATATTGCGGTGGCGGCGTAATAAACGCAAATTGCTCAGAGATTATAACGAAACTGATTGAAAAAACCGATGCCTTTATGGTTTGCAGTATGATGGGCTTAACGGCAATGGATAATAGCCATCCCAAGTATCTAGGTATGAGTGGGATGCACGGCAGATTTGCTGCAACCAAGGCCATCAGCGAGTGTGACTTGGTTATTGCAGCAGGGGTTCGCTTTACAGATAGAGCCACCGGAAACAGAAGCAAGTTTGCTCCAAATGCAAAAATTATCCATTTAGATGTTGATTCGGCTGAGCATGGCAAAAATATCGACGCGGCACTACAAATTCCCGGAGACTTATATTTTGCACTGTGTTACATAAACTCAAAGCTGGAGCCCCAAAAGCATCCAGAGTGGGAAAATGAGGTAAGCGGTTATAAAAACAAAACAAAAGAGGTTTCTTTACCAAAGGGCTATCTATTGCCTTGGCAGGTAATTGGCGCTGTGAATTTCAGAGCTACACCTGAAACAAATATTGCTACTGATGTTGGTCAGCATCAAATGTGGGTTGCCCAATATTATAACTTTAAAAAACCAAGAACTTTGCAAACCAGCGGTGGTTTGGGTACCATGGGCTACGGAATGGGTGCTGCTATTGGTGCCGCAATGGCAACTGGAGAAAAAACAGTACTTTTTACTGGAGACGGCAGTTTTGGTATGAACCTAAATGAAATGGCAACGGCTGTTTCCCAAAAACTTCCCCTTATCATTGTTGTTCTGAACAACGGGGTGCTGGGAATGATAAGGCAATGGCAGAATCTTTTCTTTGAGAATCATTTCATGTCTAGCAACTTGGAGCGAAAGACTGATTTTGTAAAGCTGGCAGAAGCTTTTGGTGCAACAGGCTTACGTGCCAAGAACCTAGAGGAATTAGACGAAGCCATGGACAAAGCCTTTGCTTTAAACAGCCCTGTATTAATTGATTGTTTGATTCCCGACGAAGAAAATGTATTTCCTATGGTTCCGCCCAACGGCTCCATGGACGACATTATTTTGAAATGAGGTGATTTGAATGAGTAATGTCAATGATCAACAATTTGCGGTTTCCATTATTGTATCAAATCAATCAGGGGCCCTTACCAGAATATCGTCTCTCTTTAGTCAAAGAAATTTTAATATCGACAGCTTCACCTGCGGTGAAACGATTAATCCTGAGGTTTCAAGGATGACCATAACCGCTACAGGTGATGCCAATAAAAAGGATCAGCTGCTCAAACAAATTTCTAAGCTATATGATGTGAAAAAAGTTGAGTTGATGACCACGGACAACACAATTTTGCGGGAGCTTTTAATCGCAAAGGTCAATGCAACGGGTGATACCCTTCAAACGATACTGGAAGCAGCAAATGTATTTCGCTCGAAAGTGGTGGATATGTCTCCCGATTCAGTATGCATTGAAATAACAGGAGAAAGTAGTAAGCTTAATGCTTTTCTTACTTATATAGCCCCTTACGGCATACTTGAATACTGTCGTACCGGACTCATCGCTGTTGAACGCGGCAGCAAATGTTTATATGGTGTAGAGTAATATCAAAATATAATTACAAAGGAGAATGTAAAATGGCTAAAATGTATTATGAACAGGACGCAAAGAAAGAAATGTTGGCAGGAAAAAAGGTAGCAGTAGTTGGTTATGGTTCCCAGGGGCATGCGCATGCACTGAACCTCAAAGATAGTGGCGCTGATGTAGTTGTTGCTCTTTACGAAGGTTCTAAGAGCAAGGCTCGTGCTGAAGCAGACGGTTTGACAGTTATGACAACTCCAGAAGCGGTTAAGGCTGCTGATATCATCATGATTCTGGTAAATGATGAAACGCAAGCAAAGATGTATCAGTCTGATATTAAGCCATATCTGAAATCCGGTTCTACACTGGCATTTGCCCATGGTTTTAATATCCACTATGGTCAGATTGTGCCTCCTAGCGATGTAGATGTTATCATGGTTGCACCTAAGGGTCCCGGACATGTTGTAAGAAGTACATATAAAGAAGGTTTTGGCGTTCCCGCGCTGATTGCTGTTTTCCAGGATGCAAGCGGCAATGCAAAGGATGTGGCGTTGGCTTATGCTGATGGTTTGGGCGCAACAAGAGCAGGGGTTTTGGAAACTACTTTTAGAGAAGAAACAGAGACAGACTTATTCGGTGAGCAGGCAGTACTTTGTGGTGGTGTTTCCGCATTGATGAAAGCAGGCTTTGATACTTTGGTTGAAGCGGGATATCAGCCTGAAAATGCTTACTTTGAATGTATTCATGAAATGAAGCTGATCATTGACTTAGTTGTAAAAGAAGGTCTTTCCTTCATGCGTTACTCTTGCAGTGATACTGCAGAATATGGCGATTACACAGCAGGCCCTAAAATCATCACAGAACAGACAAGAGAAGCAATGCGTGGTATCTTGAAGGATATCCAGGATGGTTCCTTCGCAAGAGAATGGATTCTGGAAAATCAGGCGAACCGTCCTCATTTCAACGCCATGAGAAGAATGCAAAAGGCGCATTTGAGTGAATCTGTTGGTGCGGAATTGAGAAGCCACATGAGACAACACTAATCTTTACCTATTATATATCATGTTATTTTGAGGTATAACCGGTTTATCCGGGCCCACTGCTCTTTGATATTTGGAATTTGTAATTAGAACTCCTATTATATTGGAAATGCATCACAAATGGTTTTTAAAAAGTGGGGGGCTTCCCTATTGGATTTTCTTTTAGGGAGTTAAAAAAGGTGCTGTAAAAGGATGATTTTTCATTGTTTTGCAGCACCTTTTTGTAATAAAACAAAGCCAAATTGAATCCTTAGATAACAAGATCTAAGGTCTGGCTGAAAAGCTACTGTTGGATATAAATTATAAAAATAAGTAGTAGAAAAAGGGCATTTCTCAAACTATGCCATGGCTTGAGGAATGCCCTTTTTATCGTAAAACAGATCAGATTAAAGAAACATACTTTTCAATAACATCAACGATTTTTTCTAGATCCATGCGAGAGGTATTTAAAATTAAGTCGTAATTTCCAGTTGCACCCCATTTTAATCCTGTAAAATAGTTATAGTAATTTGCACGACGTTTATCTGTTTTGATAACAGCAGCTTCTGCATTTTTTTCTGGAAGGTCATATTGTTCCACTGCTCTATTTATACGATCCTTCAAGTCTGCTTGTAAAAAAACATTGATACAATTTTCTGTATCGGAAAGAATATAATCGGCGGAACGCCCAACAATGACGCAACTTCCTTTTTCCGCCACCTCTTTTATTACCTGAGATTGCACAAGGAATATTTTTTCGTTTAAAGGTAGACCGAAGGATTCTACACTGGGGGTCAGGGTCGTCAGGGAGAGCAAAAGATTTCCAGTGGAAGTTTCTTCCGCATTGACAAAACATTCCTTCGATAGCCCTGTTTTTTCTGCGGCTAGAGAAATGATTTCATTATCGTAAAAAGGAATCCCTAAGCGTTCTGCCAATAGTTTACCTACGATACGCCCACCACTGCCATACTGGCGGCTGATTGTAATAATTTTATGCTTATCCATATGAATCACTCCTATTTGTCAATTTATAAATATAATGATAAAATATCAAAAGAACAAAAACCAAGAAAATTGTAGGAATATAGAAATAGCATAAGAGGCGAATACTCCTCCTATATATTTAGTATATCACAATTACATAAAAAAGGAAATAACCCGTAATTTCAGGTTCGGTTCAATTCACAAGATTTTGCAAATCAAGCTTGAAACTTTTTCGGGAAAACTTTACTTTTTTTAGAAAAATGGTATGATAGAGAAAGAAAATTTTGTATTTGAAGGAGAATTAAAAATGGGTGAAGCATTAGCAGGCTTGAAGAGAAGCTGTATGTGTTGTGATGTAAATGAAACCATGATTGGCAAAGAGGTAACGGTAATGGGCTGGGTGCAGCGTCGCCGTGACCTTGGACAGCTGATCTTTATTGCGTTAAGAGATAAAACCGGATTAGTACAGATTGCTATTGATGGAAATGTAGCGGAAAAAGAATTGTTTGAGAAGGCAGAAAGTGTTAGAAGCGAATTTGTATTGGCTGTTCGTGGACAAGTTGCCCCTAGAACAGAGGGGAATATTAACCCTAACATGAAAACAGGAACCATTGAAATTATTGCATCTGAGTTCCGTATTCTTTCCGAAGCCGAAACAACACCGTTTCAGATTGAGGATAATATTACTGTTAAGGATGACTTAAGGTTTAAATATCGCTATTTGGACTTGCGCCGTCCCATTCAGTTAAATAATCTTGTGTTAAGACATAAGGTTGTTCAAGTGATGAGGAATTTCTTGGATCAAGAAGACTTTTTGGAAATTGAGACACCTATTTTGGGAATTAGCACACCTGAGGGAGCGAGGGATTATTTAGTACCCAGTCGTGTGCATCCCGGTAGTTTTTATGGACTGCCGCAGTCCCCTCAGCAGTATAAGCAGTTGCTAATGGTTTCTGGTATGGATCGTTATTATCAGATTGCAAAATGTTTCCGTGATGAAGATTTAAGAGCGGACCGCCAGCCGGAGTTTACTCAGGTTGATATGGAGCTTTCCTTTATTGATGTTGAGGATATTTTGGATATCAATGAAAGAATGATGCAAAAAGTATTTCGGGATATTTTGAATGTAGAAATTTCTTTGCCTTTGAAGAGAATGACATACAAAGAGGCTATGGAACGCTTTGGTTCTGATAAACCTGATATCCGCTTTGGCATGGAGCTTGTAAATATTTCTGAGGTGGTTGGAGATACAGATTTTGTAGTATTTAAAACTGCGTTAGAAGCAGGCGGTAGTGTGCGTGCCATTAATGCAAAGGGCTGCGGCGCTTTCCCTAGAAAGAAAATTGACAGCTTGGTTGAGTTCGTAAAAACCTACCGTGCAAAGGGTCTGGCATGGATTGCTATTAATGAGGATGGCAGTTTAAAAACTCAGATTGCAAAATTCTTTACAGATGAAAAATTAGCGGAAATCGTAGATAAAATGGACGGTAAGCCTGGCGATTTGATATTGATTTGCGCAGATCAGGATAAGGTTGTATTTGATTCTTTGGGAGCATTGCGTTTGGAGCTTTCTAAAATGTTGGAGTTAACAAAGGCTGATGATTTCAGTTTCCTTTGGATTACTGAATTCCCTATGTTAGAGTGGGATGAGGAAGCAGGCAGATTTGTGGCGGTACACCATCCATTCACAGCACCTATGGATGAAGATATTGATTTGCTGGAGATAGACCCCGGGAAGGTTCGTGCAAAAGCGTATGATATTGTATTAAATGGATATGAATTGGGCGGTGGCTCCATCAGAATTCACCGTAGAGATGTACAGCAGAAAATGTTTGGACTTTTAGGATTTACACTAGAAGATGCACAGCAGCGGTTTGGCTATTTCTTAGACGCATTTAAATATGGTGCGCCTCCTCATGGAGGTCTGGCCTTTGGCTTGGATAGAATTATCATGCTTATGTGCGGTGCAAGTAGTATACGTGATGTCATTGCTTTTCCTAAGGTGAAGGACGCATCTTGCCCTATGACCGATGCCCCTACTGTTGTGGATGAAAAGCAGTTGGATGAATTGGGAATTTGCATTAAGAAAGAAATAATGGACGCCGCAGAAGAGTCTGAATAATTTTCGGAGATAACAATGAAATGAATAAATTAATTATGATAATTGTATTTCAGAAATTAGTATAACTTGTTTATGAAGTTGATCTTCCTGAAGAATATGTAGTTGACTGAAGATGACAATTACTATAGGAAATGAAGGCAGAGTATTATCTCTGTCTTTATTTTTTTTGTTCTGTTAAATTGTCAAAACTTTCAGCTAAGGGGGAATATAGGTTTAATAGAGGTTTATTTTGTAATTAAATTATTATATCATTCTTGACATTTACTTAAAAAAAGCGCAAAATAATATTGTTTCCTATTTCGATGCGTGGCTCAGTTTGGTAGAGCGCGGCGTTCGGGACGCCGAGGTCGCAGGTTCGAATCCTGTCGCATCGATGGGTGTAAAAAGGTGCTGAAAACCTTGATTTTACAGGGGTTTGGCACTTTTTTTATTGCTCGAAAACGACGTATTATTTGGTGTCGATTATTGTCGTTTATTATCATTTTGCAAGTCAAATGCAAGTCAATGCAAGTCAAAATGCAAGTCAGATTTTCACGATATGAGTATCTTTATTTGTACCACCCGCGATGTAAGAATTTAATTTATCCATTGATTTTCGTTTGTGCTTCCCATCTAAATGCGTGTAAATATTTAAGGTGGTTTGCACGTCCGAGTGACCCAGCTGCTCTTTTGCGGTCAGTACATCCACTTCCGCAAAGTAAAGCATGGTAGCATATGTATGTCTTAACCAATGGGCAGTGAATCGGGGAATGATAAATGGGACACCTTGAGGCTGAAATTTGCTTTTTGGCTGATCTGAAATTTGATTGCTAAAATTTCCGTATTTTATATTTAAATCTGTTAAGTAACTGTCCCATAGCCTACGCCAACTAACCTCACTCATAAGTTGGCCCTTTGCAGAAGGGCAGACGATTACGGAATCTGTACAGTCCTTTTTCTTTTCACGCAAAAAATTCACAAGGATGTTAGGTATATTAATAGTTCGGATACTGTTTTTTGATTTGGCCGTGTTTTTTAGAACCGGTTGGCCGTTAATAAATTCAATGGTTTTGTTAATATCAATTGTAGCATCTTTAAAACTAATATCCGACCATGTGAGTGCCAGGAGTTCGCCTCTGCGTAAACCTGCAAACATCATAATCATAGCTGCCGTTTGTGCTCTGTGAGGTGTTTCAATAATCCATTGTTGTTCTTCTTGCGTTAATGCCCGCCTGGTACTGCTTTCTGGTACACGAGGGATTTTAACCGCCGATACGGGGTTATAGTCCATGACTCTGTTGTCAATCGCCATTTGACATACCTGTAAAGCAACTGACCGAATTTGTTTGAGGCTTGATTTTGCTGATGGCTCCCCTGTGTTTGGATTTTCTTTTGCAAGAGCTAAAATGATTTGCTGAAAATCAGCAGTTTTCAAGCGTGTGATAGGGTGATTAAATAACGGCTCGTATTTTTTCATACTGCGCTTATAGCTTTCCATACGTCCGTAGGATACCTCTGCGCTTTTAAGGGCACTCCATGCCTCCATCCAAAATTCGAACGTATCCCGATCTGCAGTGATATCAATGCCTTTGTACATAGACATCTTTAGTTCTTGCGCCTTTGCGTCTGCCTCCTTTTGGTTTTTTCCATAGACGGTTTTATATTTTCGTTTTCCACCGAATTCTCCAAGAAATACCTGGACGGCGATTCTACCATCAGCACGGACGGTGTTTTTCTTTTTTGCCATAAAAATAAGACCTCCTTTATTGATTTTTTGGTATGGTAAATAAAGCGGTCTTGTGATACAATTAGCTTGTCGAAGGCAGTTGTACCACGGTATGACCGCTTGTCCCTCATTTCGTTGGTAGCGGAGTGGGGGATTTTTATTTTTAAAGAATATAGTTGCTTAGTAGGTTATTAAAACTACGTATATCAAAATTTCCTACGATTTCGAATTTAACTTTACTGTATGGTAGAGACGTAAAATCTTTCTTTTCCCTTACAGTATTGGTAGTGCTGTAGGGGATTTTTAATTATTATTATCTTTGTTGATTTCTCCCATATATCCAGCGGTAATAATTCCGGTTGGCAGAGCAACAATTGCAATTCCAATGATAGAGGAAATCATGCTTACTATTCGGCCTAAATCACTTTGAGGATAGACATCACCATACCCAACAGTAGTAAGTGTAACAACTGCCCAATAGAAAGCATCAAAAAAACTATTGAATGTATCTGGTTCAACAGAAAACATCACTAATGCAGATACCAACACATAAGTACTTGCGAGTATACAAACAGCCAGGAGCGGTCTACGCTCTTTTTTTATTACAGCAATCATTGTTTCAAAATTTTTAGAGTATCTAAGAAGTTTTAAAGTTCTGAATGCCCTACTTAGTCGTAAGAGCCTTAAAAGTTTAAAACTAACACTGATTCCAATAAATGATGGAAGGATTGAAAACAAATCAATAATTGCAAAGAATGTAAATGGATACTGCAAAAGGGCTGTGACCGTAGACTTTTGTGATTTTAATCCATATGTAATCCACCTTAAGATATAATCCAAAGTAAAAGCTGCAACTGTAATTTTTTCAATTACAAGAAAGATACTATTACTGCCTTTAAAGAAAAGGGGAATTATGCTAACTAAAATTAAAATGAACATTAGTTTATTGTATAGCCAACTTACTTTAGTACCTGGTGTGCTAGATTCTATTACATCATAGATACGCCATCTAAGCATATCTCTACCGGGTTTACTTGATGCCGTGTCTAATTTTTTCAATAAAATCAATTCCTTTACAAGCACAGAAATCACCATTTTTTATATGACAAAGTTCATGTCTTATGGATTTCATATTTTGTTCAAAATTCAATCTAGAATTCACAAAGATGTTGTAAAAACCATTATCTTCTACAACGAAAGCCCTTACAGTACAAGGCATATCCATATATCTTATGCAAAATTCTGAGTCATTTACCAAAAGCAGCACCTCTATTCACTATCTTGTTTTAATCGTTTTACCATGTCTATAACAAATTGCAAATCTTCCGCCGATACCCCACGTGCTGTATCAAATAGTATATGCAAGTTAGGATTCTGAGCTAACTCCTCCGCAATTTCTCGTGCATCATCATTAATGTAGTACGGCGTCTCATCAGTGTTAGTTTCACCTGTCATCAAGTATTCAAGTGATACACCGAAATAGTCGGCAATTTTTTGAAGTTTATCTTGTTTTGGTGTGTACTTGCCTTGCTTCCAGCTAGTTAATGTCGCAGTAGTAACACCTGTTTCCTTGGCTATTTTATATGCTGATATATTACGTTCCTTTAATAATTGCTCAAAAATCTCATACATAGTTTTCTCTCCCTTTCGAAAGCTTAGAAAACTTAGATTAAAGTTATTGACACAGAAAGAAAACTATGCTAATATACAAACATAGCATAGAAAACTTAGTTAATAACAAAGAATATCAAAGTTTTCTTTAGTAACTTAGGTGGTACTATGATTATATAAGAAAACTAAGATAGTGTCAATTGCTTATTAATAAAAGGGGGTGTGAAAATGTACCAAAAATTTGAAATTTTATTATGTGAAAAAAACGTAACAGCATATAAAGTCGCAAAGGAAACAGGTGTATCAAGTACTACTTTGACAGAGTGGAAGAAAGGAACTTATGTACCTAAATTAGACAAGCTCCAAAAAATAGCCGATTACTTCGGTGTATCAATTACGTATTTTTTAGGGGACTAGGAGGTGGAAAGGTGAATGTAAACAAAAATATGAGTACCCGAGCAGCGAAGTCGAGAAACAAAGGGGGCGATATATTGAAAACAACTAAAAGATGGGACGATGTCCCGGTAATATTTGATCTTGCTTTTGCAGCTTGCTTAACAGGTTTCAGCAGCGAACGTTTGCGGCAGTTAAGCAGAGCGGGTGAGTTCCCGGCAAGAAAAATAGGTACAGGTAATCATGCAGTGTGGAGAGTTGACAAAGAGGAGTTTGTCAGCTGGTGGGAAAGTAAAAAGATTCAGGGAATGGACAAGGATGCAAACAGAACTACCGCCAATGCTGCTAGGGTATCGCTAAGTTTGCTGTAGCCGTTGTGGCGTACGGTGCAAGTAGATGAAGAAGAAGACACCCGTAAAGGCGGAAAGGGAGGAAGAATATGAAAGCAACTGGCATTACAAGAAAGGTAGACGAACTTGGAAGAATTGTTCTACCCATGGAAATTAGAAGAAACAAGGGTATCAATTTTGGGGACCCTATGGAGATTTTTACAACAGAGGATGGAATTGTATTAAGACGTTTTGAAGCGGTTGATGATGCTCTTTCCGTTGCTAAAAGACTGAAAGAAATTCTTGATAATGAGAAAAATCCTCAATATAAAAAGCAAATCATCGATAAGGTTGAAGGTTATATTGAAGCGGTGAAATGTGACATTAGTGAAAAGGAGAAACTATTCGAGAAATAATGAAGGGCGAAGTGAGTATGGGAAAGGAGAAAGCCTTTGTCTTTTATGTAAGAATGACACCAAGAAATGCAATACGTTGTTTTTGAAAATTTGTTGAGAGAACTTATTAATATGAAAGACATTATCATTTGCTCTGATTATGTGACCCAAAAGGAGGTACAGGATATGGACATAAGAGAGACAGAGGAATTCATTGATTTAAAAAGGAGAAAAGAAAAACGCCTACAAAGAAAGCACAGAAAATACTTACTCTCGGAAATATGCAATAGCGTATTTATGGTTTTAGTTTGGGCTGTAGCAATGACTGTAATTGTTCCGCTGTCGGAAGCGGCACCAGGTAAAGCACTTTTATTTTATGAGTTTGCAACGGCAGGTGTAATTTCTGTGGTAGTTGCTTTTTGGCTGGACAAGTCACGGAGGAAAAAATGAAGAATTTATGCAATAAAAAAGGCACTGGGAAACCCAGCACCACACTCAAATCGATTATAGCATAATTTCATTTTTCAAACAAGAGATTTCTATATTCAATACATAGGAGGTTTATATGAGTAAATTTAGTGTTTGCCCCATTTGTGGAGCTTCCTTAGACCACGGGGAAACTTGTGATTGTAGCTGCGACTATAATAGGGAAGAAACTCAGAATTTTTGTGACATTGAAGAACAAAAAGAATAGGTGAAAAATTATGCCCCTCTCTTGCGGTGTCAAGGGTGGGGCAAGGTTTTAAATAAAATAGCGAGATAAGTTTGTGAGGTGAAAATATGAAGTTTTCTAAAATTACATCACTAGCAAAAAGAAATAAGACAGCGATATTAATGAGGGATGATGATGGTCAACAATGGCTGAGTATAGGCAGCGCTGTCTATCGGTTGGAAAACATGCCTGTATTGGACGAGGATACCGTTTTAACTGTAATGGGGGTTTCGGATGATAAAAGGGAAAAATGGCTGACAAGATGTGAAGAGGAATCTTCACGAATACTGAAAAATGATTTACCTGATGAGGTGGAGGTAACCGCAGAGGATGCAGGTATTACCATCATTTATGGGGGAAGCTTGCTCACGCCTATATACACATTTTATGGTGTTATTTGGATTGATACGGAATTAATGGCACCTACCGTGAAAAAGGAAACGGGCTACACGCGATATTTTATTAGAAAAAGTGGCGGTGCAAGAGCGATTGCAGTCAAAGATGGGATGGTGCTTTCTGCTGTAATTATGGAGTATAGGCAAGGTGGAACAGACCTTTATGAAGCCTTAGATACATTGGCCGACCGATGCAGGGCTGAGGAAAGGCGTGATGACGTAGAAAAATGAAGCGGGACAAATAGGTAAATTGAATAAAGAAAATGCCCCTCTCCTATAGGCGTAGGAAGAGGGGCGGGGCTTTTGATAAAACCCAAGATATAGTACTTATATTATATAATATAGTACATCGTTTTACAAGTATTTTGGGTTGCTTTCCATGAAAAAGCCTTTATCTAAAACCTAGGAATTTAGGGGCAGAGTTGCCCTTTAACTCCTTGATAACAAGATTAACATTAGGGCTATGGTTATTTATTGAAAGGGGTAAAGCAATGCCAAGATATAGAAAACACATATGGGCAGGAGACGTATACGAATGTGAGGAGTATTACTCCCCAAGAGCCATTGGAAAAAAATACAACAGAGGACAAAATGAATTGCTCACCTCCGAAGAACAGAAAGAACGGAATTTGAAGTTAGCTAGAAGGAAACTATCAAGATTGATAAATGCGAATTTCAGTCAAGGGGATTTATTTA
>JABNAD010000132.1_pt1 | contig 40483 bp, 29 predicted proteins | sample 7240381 | NCBI WGS metagenome assembly JABNAD01 (sample SAMN11332834, study PRJNA596920) | anaerobic digester metagenome | biome: digested sludge; isolation source: digested sewage sludge-derived enrichment culture grown on H2/CO2 | place: Germany: Goettingen
TTCAGGAAAGATGACAAGCACCGGAGAAGTCAAGTTTTTTCAATCCGGATTCTTTCTTTGTGAAGAAAGTACCAAAACCTGAGAAAATTGTTTTATTTTTACCCACAAAAAATTATATTCATTCAAACAGCTTTATGACAGAAAAGGAAAAAATGATTCGTGGAGAATTGTATATGGGTTCAGGTGCTGAATTATCCGGAGAACATTTGAATTCTGTACGATTATGCAGGGAGTACAACGCAATCGATCCCGTCGAAAAAGGGAAGAGATCCGAGATATTGAAGGAACTTTGTCCGGTGCAAGGAGACAATGTACATATTGAAGGGCCTTTTTTCTGCGACTACGGATATAACATCCACTTCGGAAACAACGTCTACATCAATTATAACTGCACAATACTCGACGTGACAACTGTAACTATCGGTAACGATGTACTGATAGGTCCTTCTGTAGAAATATATACAGCTGCACATCCGGTTCAATGGAAGCAGAGAGCTACGAGAATTGAATTTGGGAAACCTGTCTTCATCGGAAATAATGTGTGGATTGGAGGAAACACAACCATCTGCCCGGGGGTCAGCATAGGTAACAGAACAATTATCGGTGCAGGGAGCGTAGTAACTAAAGATATACCTGACGATGTAATAGCGGCAGGGAATCCCGCAAGGATAATAAAACGGCTGGATACCGAATATTCACTGTAGCTAAAAATGCATGCGATAGCGTACTGATAATCATAAAGAAGAAAATAATGTTTTGTTTATTGTTTGTGGCATTCTGTTTGAAAGGACAGTCATAAACTCCGTCAACCCTTGAAATTCCCGGGGAGGGAACTACACAAAAGGCTGGTTTTCTCCTATTTCGCTGAGTTTGGAGATCCGCTGAAAGATCCCGAAGTATCCTCTTACTCCGATTTTCTACTGCTACGTATCGCACAGGAAGCAGGAAGCAGGCAGAATGCGAAAGACGCAAATATTCAGGTTAATACATCCTGGGAACTTGGTTCTGTCCCCGTAATACCAGCTTACAGAACATGTCAGGAACTTGTCGAACGAATCCACCGGGGACAGCCAACAACAAATTCACCACGGTCGGTATTCCTTAACCACAGCTTAATGTAGTTAAGGAATGAAAAGGACAAACTAGCCCCGAGTCCGTAAATTCATTCATATACCGACATCAACACCGGACCGATAAGTCCGGCCCGCGGCTCACCCCGGTACGGTGTAGGGATAGTCTGATAGTGGTTAGACAGGGTACTGTACACCAGTACCTCGATATCGTTCTTACCATCTTTCACCAGTCCGGTAATGTCCAACTCATAGGGAGGGCTGATCAACACGCCAGCTGACTGCCCGTTAACTGTCACCTCGCAGGTAGCCACCACCTCTCCCAGTTTCAGCATGATCTGCTTTGCCCCCGCGGTGTTATTCAGTTCGTACGATTGACGGTAACGGATCCCTCCGGAATAGTATCGTAACGCTCCCTCCTGTGACCAGTCTCCGCTCTTCATAAGTCCCGTTGAAGTTTTCAGTGTCACCGGTTCCCGCACCACAGCCGTACCCTGGTAACCTTTTTCCGCACGCACCGTGAAGGCAACCGTTGCTGTTCGCTCTTTCTTCTTCCTGAGTGTCACCCGATAACGGTTCATACCTCTTTTACCGGGTGTACGAAGGATCTGACTCCGTGCAACCTTCTCTCCATCGATCCAGAGGTCCGTCAGTTCACCCTGCAACACCAGAGTCATCTCCTCCAGACCCGGTACTGCGTCAAAGCGGAAGTTCCACCGGTTGCGGGTACCGCCGTAAGGGTCAAACAGCAGGTGTTTGCCTGTAACCCAGCGCGACGACACCTCATCGGCATAAGGGGATGGTTTCTCCGGCAGAGGCGTCTCCTCCGGAAAGAAGAGCACCATTCCGCGCAGACGCGTGTCGTTATACAAACCCGTGCGGGGCTTATAATCTAGCTGCTCCGACCGGTCGTATTGCACCTCCAAAGCATGCCATCCCTTCTTCAGGTGGACCGTATCTTTCACCTCCAGTCCATTGACATGTATCCATTGGGGTAATACCCCGTCTGATTCTATCCTGTAAACCCCACCTTTCGGGGCATAGACATACGTCCTAAAGCGCTGATTTTTCCCTTTGTCTAATATAAAGAAACGATCATCCACCTTCCCTTTCAGGCCATGGTATCCCTGTGCACCCGGATTGTCCCAAACGCCGTACTGCCAGGAGAAGGAGACCGGTGTCCATGCTATACCGTCAGCCTGGGTCATGAGTTGCGGGCCATAGCCGTAAATACCCTCCTCCCAATTGGCATCATTATAGTCCGGTTGCATCCAGTTGCCTGGCATCCCGTTGTCCGGGGCATAGCGGAACGAGCGGGCCTCCGCTCCTATCATACCGTCGAAAGCCGGAAAGCGGTAGTCTCCCCACTTGTTCTGAAGTGTAGGCAGCAACTCCGTCACCCATTCCCGCCCTAACGGTATCTCGTAACTAAGCCGGAGGGCTGTGCGGCCCTCATCCGCCATCAGTGGTTCGCCCGGAGAGAAAACAATCAGGTAGGAGTTACCCGTCTCTCTGTTCATCCGGATGCGGGTGCCGGCTTTATCTTGAGATAACACGGGACAGGCTTGTGCGGTACCGCTGTGGGCATCCCACAGCTCCACACGACCCGTAGCCCGGAAGAAGCATTCGCTCCCCTTTTCCACATCCTTCACCATATAAATATCCTTGTTACCCACCCTGCGATGCAGTACCTTGCCCCCATCCGGCCCAGGCCGGAAGTCGGGAGTAATAAGCCCCGCAACCTGTCGTTCCGGCGCTTCGGGGATATACCAACCCACACCGCCGGCAGCATTCACCTGTTTCTTTGCCGGCTTACCCGCAGCTACCTCGGCTGCAGTAAGGCCAAATAGTTCACGCAGTATCGCCTCTACCTCGGGGTCCTTCTCTCCTTTTGCAGAAGTGGCCCTCGGCAGGCGACCTGTAGCTAGCACAATCCCTCCGGCGCGGTAAAACGCCAGCGCCCGGGTAAGGGATGAGTGGTGCATAGCCTCCATATCGGCCAAAATAAGCACTTTGTACCGTTCGTCCGCCATCCTCAGTTCACGCTCCTCAATACTCGCACCCCTCAACGAGCGAAAATCCACAAAATCAAAATCCAGTCCGCTGTTGCTCAGCCTTAGGGCCAGATCAAACACCCCGTCGGGTTTCGTACCGGGATAAGCCTGTATCGTCTCCGTTGGATACACTAGCGCAATATCACAAACATGAGAGCCCTGGCTCAGAATGAAACTCATCCGTTCGGTATAGTCTAGCCACCTTTTCATGTGAGGCCAGTAAGGCATTCGGAAATGAAAGTCGGGCGGCGCCCACTCCCACCATCCCCCGTGTGTGGAATAGTACAAGCCGTGCATGCACACCAGGTTTCCTCCGGCAACGAAGTGGTGGTCAATCTGATCGGTAAGCCAGGCTCCTGAACTGCCCCATCCCATACTGTGGAACGCCTCCAGCCAGGTACGAGGACGGCTGTAGAGGTGAGCGATGGAACTGGAAATTTTTGTTTCGAGGAAGCTCGATCCCCTTGCGGGAGCGTCGTTCCCGGGAGCGGTGAACCACGACATGGCCCGGAAGTAGTCTATGTATGCCATTGGGTCCTTGCCCCGGCTCAGATTGTCGCAACCGTACATCAATCCTCTGTCGGCATGCCACTGATAGATAGGCTTGTAGTAACGTTCTTCGGAAAGATCCATCAATACCTCGCAATAATCCATTCGTACGCGAGGAGTGACCGGACCTATGGATTCTTTTAAAGCGGGCAGATAGGGAACGATGTCATATCCTTTTCTGCGGATAAACTCCTCGCTGAAATCATCCGACCAGGTGAGCATGTGGATCGGATATGCGAGTTCATCCTGAAAAAAATAGTTCATCCCCGCGCGGCCCGCATCATCCATCCTCTCCTCAAAGCGATTGAAATATACATCCAATAATTTGTTGCCATGTTCGGGATGAATCACATAACCCGGTGCTGTAGTAATGGTGTAAATGCGACTGATTCCCTTGCCGGGAGCCCTCCATCGTATACGGCCGTCTGTCACGCTGTCTGTAAGTACTATTTTACCCGGCCATACTACTACCGTCAACAGGTTTTCTGGTTGCAAGGCATTGTAGGTTTCTCCTCCTCTGATGCTGTCCACGCGGATCACCAGCTCACCGCTGTAATTCCGGAATACCGCCACGGTGTCCAGCTCATCGGGATAGTATCCGTTACCGTTCCAACCCACGGTATAATCGTCGAGTCCGGCTCCCAGGCCACGGCGTCCAGCCTCACCCGAGAACCAATTCCAAACCTCCCACCATTTATCCGAAAAAACGTGAGGCACACCCGGTTCGGTCATACCGTAGAGTCCGTAGCCATCTCTGTTCTCCAACGTATCTATGCGCGGAGAAGTATGAATGTAACTAACAGCAAAGCCATCCACTGCTGACGAAGAGAGGATGTCCAGTTGCTCCTGCAACCGTTCTTTCCTGAGCGAGTCTCCGTTCCACCAGTAGAAAGGAACATTGCCGTAACCCCCTGGGGGAGCAGCAAAGTGTTGTAGCAGGTCACTCTCGTAGGCTTTCTTAGGATAACCCTTCCCCTTTTGTAATTGTCCGGCGACAGGCTGCTGCAGAATAGTCAGCAGCAGTATCAATAACCACCCTTTCTTCACAACTTTTGTGCTGTTTTTCATCTTCAGTATCGTTAAGGATATTTTTATGTAATAGCCCGTTGTTCCGACTCTTTTAATTTAGAATTTAAGTGTAAACCCACCCATCGCATTGAAACCCTGTGCCGGATATCCGTACCAGATATCGTACTTCTGGAGCAGAAGATTGTTGGCTTTCAAGTGAATAGCAAAGGATTCATTGATGTCGTAAAGGGCTCCAAAATTGAGGTCGTTAATGTTGTTTATTTGTACATTTGTATCATTGAAGTAGGACCACCTGTCACCGGCAAAATAATAGTTGAGCATGAATTTCAGATTGCTCATGGCGCTAAACGTAGCGCTAATATCAGTTTCGAAACCCGGTTTATTATAGGCTTTTGCATCAGGGATACCGGTGTCATTTACGGTATAAAAATTCTTTTTTATGCGCAACGCAATATCTAAAGGCGACCAGATGTTGGATTGAATCATTCCTCCAATATGAGAATGAGAAAAATTTCCATAAAGAGGGGCTAATGATTCCTTAATTGATGGCATATCGGAAGTCTCTGCCTGAACTATTTGATTTAACACCAAGAAATGCTCATTCTCGGTTTTCTTAAATCCTCCGAAAATATCGAAACGAAAACCACTGACTTCGCCAATCTTTGCTCCGGCTTCGATATCAACAATTGAAAAGGATGATTTTACCGGTGTCATAGGGGTGATGTAACGCGACTCGTTCATCATATCCAAATAGGTATTGCCGTCAATTCCACCTTTTATGTGAGCATAAAGGGAAGAATGTCCGGCAACCTTCAGGTCCAGTTCAATGTTTGGTGCAACCCGGAATTTTGTTCCACCCAGCATCTGAAACAATAAATCAGCTCCCAACCTGGCTTTCCAGTTCAATCCTTCAAATGCGACATATGGATTGGCACCCAACAGCGTAAAATCATCCATACCCTGACTATAAAAAACGCCAAGAAACTTTCCATCAACCCCTACCCGGCTGTCCCCACCCTGAAAAGGCTTATCCAGTCCAACTACGGCGTCGATGTGATTTCCTTTCAAACCGGCACTCGTCAAATCCGAACCGTATTTGCTAGCAAAATTCTTGAAATCGAAAAATCCACGATAATTAACAAGGTCCGATTTGTTGGACTCTACCCCCAATCCCAAGTTGAAAACGCCCAGTGTTTGGTTTACATTGTCGTAAAAGCGGTCATTCCCGAAAGTATTGCCGTAGTAATTGAATGCATTATGCGAGTACGCGGCCTTGAGATTAAGTTTGAAGGCACTGAGCAGATGCCCGTACCGGAGCTGCCCCAGATTATCCATAAAAAAAGCCTTGTTACCCGCCGGATCACCCTCCTGTACGTAATTTATATCCCCGTTGGATGAGCTATGCAGAAAATTAAACGTGAGGTTGCTCTTTTCATTCTCGACAAGGCGATAGCCCAATACCCCATCGATATTGGCATAATTTCCGGCTCCGAGCGAAACATATCCTTTTTTCGAACTGAAAGGAACCTCTGTCATTATGTTGGCGGGATCCGGGATAGCAATTTCCAACGGTGGCGTGGTTCTACCCGCCCAAGGCGAATAACCGGTATTGGCTTTCTTGATTGCCGGCTGCGGGACGGACGGCAATGAATTTATTTTATTAGCATCCTGCAGCGTTGGGTTGAACTCACGTTGAAGTTCCATCTGACGCCGTAACAAAGAGTCTTGTTGTTGGGCAAAAATACCGGTAGATACAAGCAACAGGGCTACACTAAATATTGTCTTTTTCATTTTCAATTATTCATTGTGAATTATAAATTACTTAGTCTTTCGTTTATCATTTGCTGAACATCGGCTTCGGAGCCTTTGTAGTTGTTTTTCAGGCTTTCAAGGTATTGTCTGGCCTGAAAATTATCGCCTTTGGCTCTGTATGTATCCGACAGGACAATCAGTGCACGCGCCATCCAGTACTGGTGCGGCGTTCCTTTTTGCATAAACGATTTCACCTGTGACTCTGCCTTGTCGTACGACTTCCACCGGTAATACGTGTCGGCAAGTATAAATTGCGCTTCCGCACCGTAAATGTTTCGTGTGTCTTGTGCCAGCGATTGGAAATCGTCCATCGCCTTTTCCACCTCGTTGACTTGCTGTAGTGATTTTCCACGCAGGTACCGGGCTTCTGCAGTTACTTCAGGCGACAGATTGGCATTGGCCAGGAAAGCAGTTGCTGCACGAGCGGCTTCGTGAAAACTTTTCAACCGGTACTGTGTACGGACAACACCCATCTGTCCCGTTTGCTGACTGCTCTGATTCCGGGCCGAGTTAGCCAGTCTGGAATAATCTGCCAGTGCCTGGTTGAGGTTTCCGTTGTTGTATTCGATGGCGGACACATAGATCAGCGCATCGTCGAGATACTTGGCACTGTTGGCATCTGCTACTTTCCTGAAATAGGTTGCCGCCTGTTGCTTGTTGCCTTTCTCATCGGCCAAAACGCCTAGATAATAGTTGGCATCGGTATGGTATGCACCGTTGGGATAACTTTGCAGGTAGCGTTGCATGCCCGATTCCGCTTCCGCTTTTGAGCCACGCATGTAGACACTTTCTGCTGCCAGATAAGTGAGTGAATCTTGCCGCGACACGGTGATGCGCATTCCGCCCGGCAATGAATTGGCATAATTCACGTAAGACTGAATATCGTTGAGTTCACTGTAAACGGTCTCGAGCGACAAAAGAGCTGTCCTCGCATCGTCTGTGCCGGGAAATTTCGAAATTACATTTTTATATGCCGATATACTGTTCTGATAATTTCCACCGTTGTAATACAACTGCCCCAGCTGAATACCTGCCTGGCTCGACAAAGCGCTGTTGGGATAGCCGGATATCAACTGCTGTAAAACATTTATGGCTTCGCTCTCACGGCTCATCATCACCAAAGCGCGGCTTTTTTCATAAAGCGCATCATCGAAATACTGGGATTGGGGATAACGGCGCATCAAATCGTCCAGCGCATCTGCCTTTCCCTGGTAATTGCGCTGCAATCCCATCACAAATGCTTTTTGGTACGCCGCATAGTCAGCTGCTGAAGGGTTGATGGTCGCGGCTGTAGTATAAAATCGCTCGGCTTCTGCAAAGCTCCGGTTGTAATAGTAGCTATCCCCAATCCTGTTGTGTGCATCGGCATATTCTGTCCGGTTTCTGTTAGTCTCCGCCGAGATGTATTGCTGGAAAGCAGTAACAGCCGACGAATATTGATTCTGTTTGAACCGGGTGTAACCCAGGTTGTACCAACCCATGGCATAGTTTTCATCTGCCGGCGATGCGTTTTGAGTGAATGCCTGAAAGTCTGACGCTGCATTCGGGTAGTTAGCCATGCGATAGTAGGCCTCCCCACGCCAGTAATAGGCATTGTTACGAGCTTTAGCATCGTAATTTCCCAGTGCAATGCTGTTGTTGAAATGTTGGACGGCAGCGTTCATGTCTCCATTGATAAACTCCTGTGCTCCTAACTGGAAAAGCACCATTTGCTTTGCTTCCAAAATGCGGCGACCGGGCCTGGATATGCGGTTGATGGCTGCAAGGGCAGCCTGGTAATCCTTGGTGGTTAGGAAAGTTTCGGCCAGAATATCGTTCACCTGATCGGTATATGGAGAATTTGGGAACTCTTTGAGAAAGTTTTCGAAAAGCGCAATGGATTCACTAAAAACAGAGAAGTTGGTTTCGTGCGCCAGCAACGCATAGTTAAACATGGCAGTTTCGCGTACCTGCGGGTCGAAATTATCGCGCGAAGCTGCTTCAAATGCCATTTGTGCCTGCTGTTTTTGTCCTAATTTCAACTGGGCCTGCCCAATTTGCAGCTGAGCGTTTTGCGTAAGCGCATCCCGTTCTCCAACTGCTTTTTGAAACATTTGCACAGCTTCGTTGAATCTTCGTGCTTCCATGTAAGAAAGTCCCATGAAATAGGCATCTCCCCGAAGTGGACGGGCAGTGCTGCCGAAATAATTTTCGTAATAGGGAATGGCAGTTGTTGCTCTTCCCTGGCGGTAATGGCTGTTACCCAGAACCCGATACATTTCAGTATTATGCTCACTGCGCGGATAAGCTTTCAGGAATGAATCCGCGAGGCGGATAGCTTCATCCAGTTTGTTGTTGAAGAAGGTGGATTGTGCGGAATAAAAAGCAACCTGCTCTCCGAATTCGGGATGGTTCCGCAACCCTTCAAAACGACGTAAAGCGGCATCGTAGTTACCGTTCGTGTAATCGATATATCCGGCGTAGAAATTTCCGGCATTGCGGTATTTCTTGCTGTTCTGCGAAAGCAATCCAAAAAGCCGGTAGGCTTCATCTTTATTGTCAAGCTGTAGGTTTGCATAAGCGCTCCTAAAGCTAAAATCTTCCTGCTCCGACGGTTTCAGGTAATCCAGGTCAGCCTGGTCAAACCAAAACCGGGCAAGCTTCCAGTCTTTTTCGTCGAAATGGTATGAACCGATCAGAAATTTCACCTGATGATGGTAGATGCTTTCGGGGTATTCATCCAGGTACTCCTTCATTCGCTCACCACTGTTTTTCACCCCTTTATAAAAAGACGAAACAGCCATCATGTATTTTGCTTCTTCGATGAGCAAACGGTCGGTGCTTTCCGTGATAAATTGCGACAACAAATCCTGGGCACCTGTGTAGTTTCCTTCTAGAAACATCTCTTTACCCTGGTTGAAAAGCTTCCCGGGCTGATGGTGGTAGACTGTCCGCTGCGCCATTGCCAGGTGTGTTGCAAGGGCAAAAAATAGCACGAAGATTGTTTTTTTCATATATTGCTTTGTTACACTGAGATTTCTCTCTGATTTTCTACTTTCTAATTCTAACATCTTCTAATATTTTTTCAATTCCTTTACGGATTGAAATCAGTCCGAAGTCAGCCGGACGAAGCTCCCTTTTATCGATAAAAAGCAGATCCGACACGTCATCCATAGGAGTCATCACACTATCATCAAGCGACTTACACTGGAAAAACAGATCCATCGTATGCACTTCAAAACCCGAATATACGTAAATATTCGGAATTGAAAAAAGGTACTTAGACGAAGTTATCAACAACCCTGTTTCTTCCCGAACTTCCCGGGCAATAGCCTCTTCAGCCGTTTCATACATGTCTACGAATCCGCCGGGCAGGTCGTAAGTGCCCTTTGCCGGATCTTTTGCTCTCTGGGCAATTAGCACTTCACCTTTCTCATTTTCAATTATTGCCACAACAGCAGCCGATGAATTAAAATAATAGGTAAATCCGCAGTCCGTACACTTTTTCGATTTTAAGTTGTTTTCGGAAAAGTTTCCTGAACCGCATTCGGGACAGAAGTGAAATTGATGCAGGGGGTGTTTCATTTCCTCGATATCTCCACAATCCCTGTTTTCGGTAATTCACGGTTCCGTTTTTCTACCGCTTCCACCACATTGTCGGCAAGCCGGGCAAAAGCCATGCCGGTGATACTGTCGGACTGAAGAGCCACGGGTTGTCCATCGTCGCCACCCTCACGAATGGACTGTACGATGGGGATTTGCCCCAACAATGCATACCCATTTTGTTCCGCCAGTTGCTTACAACCGTCTTTTCCGAAGATGTAGTATTTATTTTCAGGTAGTTCAGCAGGGGTGAACCACGCCATGTTCTCGACCAAACCCAGGATGGGGACATTCACCTTCTCACCCGTGAACATACTGATTCCCTTACGAGCATCGGCCAGCGCCACTTCCTGCGGGGTACTTACGATAACGGCTCCGGTAATGGGTACGGTTTGTACCAGTGTTAAATGAATATCGCTTGTCCCAGGCGGAAAATCGATCAGGAAATAATCCAGTTCGCCCCAGTCAGCATCAGTGATGAGTTGTTTAAGTGCGTTGCTGGCCATTGCTCCGCGCCAAACCACTGCATCTTCCTTCTTGACAAAGAAACCGATGGAAAGCATTTTAACCCCATAGTTCTCCACGGGAACGATCCAGTCGCGCCCTTCCATTTTTTCAGTGTAAACGGGCACATCTTCAACACCAAGCATCCGGGGAACCGATGGCCCGAAAATATCGGCATCGAGCAACCCTACTTTGTATCCTTTTTGAGCCAGTGCAATAGCCAAGTTAGTACATACGGTACTTTTACCGACACCGCCTTTTCCAGATGCCACGGCAACAATGTTTTTTACATCGGGCAACAGATCAGGCAATGCAGGCCGCGGTGCCTGTTTCGACTTTACTGAAATATTCCCTTTGATTTGGATCTTCGGGTCGGCATATGTTAAAATTGCCTGTTCCGCCATCTTTACCAGCGATTTAACAAACGGATCGTTCTGTCTTTCAGTGATGAGTGAGAAACTCACTTTCATTCCGTCAATGCGGATATCGTCTTCCACCATTCCAGCAGAAACAATATCTTGCCCCGTTCCCGGGTAACGCACATTTTTCAGTGCGTCGATAATTAATTGAGGATATATAGCCATACTATTTTGTTTAAAATTTTATAGTTGAGCATCACGGCCGAAACTGCGGTATTCGTCTTTTTCAATTTCGATATCCGGTTCCGTCCAGTTATCTTTTCTTGGGCACAGGAAACGGATGTATTTGATGCTTAAACCGCGCGCACGCCATTGTTGTTCATAAAAAGTCTGAATATTTAATACTTTATCGTTAGTCCCGGATCGGTATAAATCATCGGTATCCGCTAAAGCCGCCAGGCCGTTTTCTTCGATCATGGCTTTGGTATAGATGTAGAGGAAATTACTGTCGGTTTTGAGATGAATCACGCCTTTATCCGCAAGAATTTGACTGTAGGTGTTCATAAAGCGAGTGGAAGTAAGCCGTTTATTGATCTTGGACATCTGCGGATCAGGGAAAGTGATCCAGATTTCCGATACTTCATTTTCGGCAAAAAAATGGCGAATCAGTTCGATATGAGTCCGCAAGAAAGCGACATTCGTCAGGTTTTCGCTCAAAGCCTGTCTTGCTCCGGACCACATCCGGGCACCTTTGATGTCAATTCCTATAAAATTTTTCTCAGGGTAGAACTGTGCCAGTCCTACCGTATATTCTCCCTTTCCGCAACCGAGCTCGAGTACTACAGGGTTATCGTTTCGAAAATAATCCGTTTTCCATTTCCCCTTAAGTGGGAAACCGCCATTTTGTAATGTAGAGAAAGTATATTGAAAAACGTTCGGATAGGTCGCCATATCCGCAAACTTCGATAATTTATTTTTTCCCATTTTCGGTTTTCTCCATATTTCTATATACAAAAATACAAATTTAACTTTAAATACGACAATACATCCCCGTAAACAACCATCCATTTCCAGTATGAAATTGTAAGCGATGCAAACAATCTATTGGCCTTATTTCAATAAACTTCATCAATCCAAATCTTTTTTCCTGTTATTTATTATTTTACTATACAGTTGATTATTAACAAAGTAAAACAGCCTATTTTGAAAGAATACTTTTTATCTTATCTCAATATTTTTTTTTGAAAAAAGTGATAAAGTTTCAATTTATTACTTACCTTTGTCAAGCGGATTACTATAAAATACTCTTTATATTATGAAAGTAAATGACATAATGACACAACTTGAGGCTAAGCATCCCGGCGAGGCCGAATATCTTCAGGCAGTAAAAGAAGTTTTAACTTCTATAGAGGACGTTTACAATCAACATCCTGAATTTGAGAAGGCAGGAATTGTAGAAAGAATTGTGGAGCCTGACCGGATTTTCACTTTCAGAGTGCCTTGGGTGGACGACAACGGAAAAGTTCATGTAAACATTGGTTATCGCGTTCAGTTTAACGGAGCCATAGGCCCTTATAAAGGAGGTATTCGCTTCCATCCTTCCGTCACGTTATCTACACTGAAATTCTTAGGATTCGAACAAACATTTAAAAACGCACTAACTACATTACCTATGGGTGGTGGAAAAGGCGGATCGGACTTTTCTCCTAAAGGGCGTTCTGAAGCGGAGATCATGCGTTTCTGTCAGGCTTTTGTAACCGAACTCTGGCGCGATTTAGGCCCCGACACCGACGTTCCTGCCGGCGATATTGGTGTTGGTGGACGCGAAGTGGGATACATGTACGGAATGTACAAAAAATTAGCCCGGGAACATACGGGAACATTCACTGGAAAAGGGCGTTCGTTTGGCGGATCGCGTCTTCGTCCCGAAGCTACCGGGTTTGGGGCCTTGTATTTCGTGAATCAGATGTGTGAGACCCACAAAATCGATTTGAAGGGCAAAACGGTTGCTGTTTCAGGTTTTGGCAACGTTGCCTGGGGAGCTACGATGAAGGCCACCGAACTAGGTGCCAAGGTGGTTGCCATCTCAGGCCCCGACGGCTATATCTACGATGAAGACGGTATCAACACACCCGAAAAATTCAATTATATGCTGGAACTTCGCAATTCGGGAAACGATGTGGTGGCACCTTATGCCGAAGAGTACCCAAATGCCAGGTTCTTCCCGGGCAAGAAACCTTGGGAATGCAAAGTGGATATAGCATTGCCTTGTGCCATTCAGAACGAACTGAACCTGGAAGATGCAAAAAGACTAAAACAAAATGGTGTTACACTCGTTGCTGAAGTTTCCAACATGGGCTGTACGGCCGAAGCGGTTGACTTCTTTATCGAAAACAAAATTTTGTTCGGCCCCGGAAAAGCAGTAAACGCAGGAGGAGTAGCCTGTTCCGGATTGGAAATGACGCAGAACGCCATGCACATCTCCTGGACAAACGAAGAAGTGGACAAGTGGTTGCATCAGATCATGAGCGAGATCCATGATCAGTGTGTTGCACACGGAAAAGAGGATAATTACATCAATTACGTAAAAGGTGCAAACATTGCCGGCTTTATGAAGGTAGCCGATGCCATGATGGCTCAGGGCGTATTATAAAGATACATCATTAATACTATTTGAAAACCTCAGAAGAGCCGTAAGGATTTAGCCTTGCGGCTTTTTTGCGTAAACCGGCTAACCTTTTTCTATTATTTCTTATCTTTGTCTTTTATCAGTGAACGGACATTATCATGAGCAAAAAATGGCTGATTGCAGTCACCGGAACTTTCACGCACTTGTTGTTGGGAACTGTTTATGCCTGGAGTTATTTTCAAAATCCCATAAGTGAATCTGCAGGCTGGAACAACGCTCAGACTGCCTGGGCATTTAGTTTATCCATTTTTATGCTGGGAGTTACCTCCGCCTGGGCTGGAAACAAAATGTCGGTCTATGGTCCACGCAGATTGTCAATGATCGGCGGAGCGCTTTACGCCTTTGGATACCTTGTTTCGGGTTTCGCACTTGCCCACCGGTACCTGTTTTTACTCTATTTCGGGTTTGGAATCATGGGAGGAATAGGATTGGGATTAGCTTATGTTGCCCCTGTGGCAACTGTCTCTGCGTGGTTTACTCACAAACAGGGGTTGGCAACCGGGATGGTAGTAATGGGGTTTGGCTTCGGAGCATTGGTAATGTCCAAGTTTTTAGCCCCCCTTTTACTTCGACTATCGGATGGGAATTTGAGTACTACATTTTATTATGTGGGAGCGGTAATGATCGTGTTGATTCCTGTTCTGGCATCGTTTCTGCAACTACCCAAACCGGATAAAACCCATGAAAAGAAGCCGGAGAGAATCTCTATTGCCCGGCATATCCAAAGCAAACCGTTTATCGTTGTCTGGTTAATTTTTACGATAAATATTGTAGCGGGAATGATCTTTATATCTTTTCAATCACCTCTGTTACAAGATATACTAAAAATGCGGATGTCCGACGGTACAAACTTTTCTGACGGTGAAACGATGGCTTCTCTGGCCGCTGCGGGCGCTACGCTTATTGCTGTCAGTTCTGTTTTCAACGGCATGGGCCGATTTGCCTGGGGCAGTATCTCCGACAAAATAGGCAGGATGTATACTTTCCGGATTCTACTGGCATTACAGGCGGTGATTTTCGGATTGCTTATTCTCGTTCATCATCCGGTTGTTTTCTCTGTTCTGGTTTGCATTGTGTTGTTATGTTACGGTGGCGGGTTTGGCGTCTTGCCATCGTTGACAAAAGATATGTACGGAAGTAAATTGATGCCTTCGCTGTATGGCGCATTCCTTACCGCGTGGAGTATGGGTGGAATTATTGGCCCGCAAATCGTGGCTTTCATGAAAGACAACTATGCAGAGAAGGCCGGCTTGTTTGCCTTTGTTGTGGGCGGAGGGCTGTTGATTGTCGGTTTTTTCACCAGTTTTTTGTATCGAAGAAAAGACGTCATAAATCTTGAAAATTAAAAAACATGACCCCCTTCCTCCTCCGCATAGCACAAGCATTCTATTCCAAATACGAAAATGAGATATATAAACTGTCGTTCGTTTTCCCGAACAAACGTGCGGGGGTTTTCTTTCAGAAATACCTGGCTGAAATTGCAGGGAAACCGGTTTTTTCTCCCCGGATAATTACCATCCAGGAACTGTTTGAATCGCTTTCCGCCTACCGGACCGCCGACAAGACAGAAATGCTGGTAATGCTTTATGAACAATACATTCGTATCGGAAGGTCTGAAGAGCTTTTTGATGATTTCCTCTATTGGGGAGAGATATTGCTTAACGATTTCAACGATGTGGACAAACACCTGGCAGATGCCCGGCAATTGTTCAGAAACATCCACAACCTGAAATCGATGGATGACGACCTGTCCTACCTTACCCCTGAACAGATTAACGCTATACGCCGGTTTTGGACTGCTTTTATGCCCTACGAAGGCAATGAGACCAAGCAGGAATTTATGGAGACTTGGCAGATTCTGTTTGAGTTGTACACGGCCTTTCGCGAAACCCTACACAAGAAAGGATACGCTTACGAGGGAATGTTGTTCAGAGAGGTGGCAGAAAGGGCAAAAGAAAAAGAAGACATTGAACTGCCTTTTTCTGAACTGGTTTTTGTCGGATTGAACGCACTCACACCTACCGAAGTAGAATTGATGAAGTACCTAAGGAACAGGGGTGTTGCCGATTTTTACTGGGATTACGAATCTCCGTTGGTTCGCGATAAAAAAAACCGTTCATCGCGGTGGATTCAGGAAAACCTGTCGCGCTTCCCTTCAAAACTGGAATTCGGCTCAGGCATTCCGAATGCGGAAAAGCCCGACATAAACCTTATCGGCATTCCTTCCGGCGTGGGGCAGGCAAAAACTGTGAACCGTCTGCTTTCACAACTGCTCAATAACAAGAGCATTACCGGGTCCAATGCCGGATTAAACACGGCGATAGTCCTTCCCGACGAAAACCTGTTACTGCCCGTCCTCTATTCCATCCCTCAGGAAATCGAAAAGATAAATGTCACGATGGGGTATTCGTTGCAACATTCATCCGTAGCAAGCCTGACGGAAAGCATTGCCCGGCTGCACCACAACACAAGGACAATGGATGGCGAAACGGCGTTTTATTTCCGGTTCGTACTGTCGGTGCTCAATCATCCCCTGGTGACCCGGATAGCGCCATCCGAAACCGAGGAGTTGAAAGCCTATATCCAACAACACAACCGTGTTATCCTTACGGTTTCCGAGCTTGGCACGCATCCCTTCCTGAAGCTTATCTTCTCACCCATAATGGATTGGACAAAAATCGGAGAATACCTGAAATCGATATTATCGGAAATTTACCGACACCTGACTTCCGAGAAGCACCCGGATGAAGGGGAATTTACGGGCGACACACGTTCCATTGACCTTGAACGGGAATTTATTGTCCAGTATTACAAATCGATAACCCGCCTGCAGGATACGTTATCATCTGTGCAAAACATGTCGATTGACACCTATTTCCGTTTATTTAAGCGATTAACTGAAAACCTCAGCGTATCATTTTCCGGCGAGCCGTTATCGGGTTTGCAAGTGATGGGAGTACTGGAAACGCGCGTGATAGATTTCGAAAACCTGATCATTCTATCCATGAACGAAGGTGTTTTTCCACTTAAAAACGCCACCAACTCTTTTGTTCCTTACACCCTCCGTAAAGCTTTTGACTTACCAACTTACGAGCACCAGGACAGCACATATGCTTACCATTTCTACCGGATGATAAGCCGCGCCAAACGCATTTTCCTCCTCTACGACACACGCACAGAAGAGATGCAGACGGGTGAGGTTAGCCGCTATTTTTATCAGTTGAAATACTTATACAGCCAGCACTTTCATCTGAAAGAAAGCGTAGTTTCCTACAACGTTTCGGCCCCTCATGTTTCTCCGGTCTCGGTTGAGAAAACACCCGAAGTGATGCGTAAGCTACAGAAATTTCGTGCCGGCGGCGACGCCAGCTTATCTGCTTCACTCATCAACAATTATATCAATTGCCCCTTGCAATTTTATTTTTCTGCCGTTGAAAGACTATCCGAAGAAAAGGAAGTGCAGGAGTCGGTAGAGTCCGATGTATTCGGCACCATGTATCATGCCATTATGCAGCACCTTTACAACCGTTACAGGGGCAAGTCGGTCCTGCCGGATACATTGAACGCCATAATCCAAAACGATGATTACCTGACCGACCTGATTGAGCGATCTTTTGCCGAACATTATTTCAAGCAAAAAGATAAACCACGCGCACTCACGGGGCATCATTTCCTGATCGGAGAAATTCTGCGCGATTATGTAAAGCAGACTCTTCGGTTCGACACATCGTTCACACCGTTTGAGTATGTGGATTCGGAATTCGTTTTCAGGTCAATCCACCAGGTTTCAGGTGATTTATCGGTAAATATAAAAGGAAGTATCGACCGGATAGATAAGGTAGCCGGGAGATTACGCATTATTGATTATAAATCGGGGAAAGGCGAATTAAATTTCAGGAATATTGAACAGCTTTTCGACAACACCAAAGTTAATCGCCCCTACCAGATATTGCAGGTTTTTATTTATGCACTTTTTTATAACAGTCCATTACCGGTTTCTCCTGCCGTTTATTACCTGAGGAATATTTTCAGGGAACACAACCCGGCCATTACCTTTGCAGGGGAGCCCATCACCGATATTTCGGTTTATTTATCCGCGTTTACTGAAAAATTAAATGTTTTTCTAGAAGAAATCTTCGATAAAGACATTCCTTTCGTCCAAACACAAAACGAAAAAAACTGCGAATGGTGCGCATTTAAGGATATTTGCAGAAGATAACGGAAATTATTCTGTTTTCCTGTCCTTTTTTGGATTAAAATAACTACTTTTGCCCTATAACACTTTCTGGTTTTAAATTTTAAATTTTAACAAAAATGAAAAAAACGAAACTATTATCGAAAGCTATTTCGTTGATGTTGGCTGGAGCCATTTTATTTGCAAGTTGTAGCAGCAGCACCCTTATTCAATCCAGTCCAAGCGGTGCAAAGGTGTACCTCAACGGCGAGTATGCCGGGGTTACCCCATACACACATACCGACACCAAGATTGTGGGAAGTAGCACGCAGGTGAGATTAGAAAAAGAAGGTTATGAAACACTGAATACCGCTTTTTCCAGAAATGAAGATGCCGATGTGGGAGCTATCATTGGTGGGATTTTCTTCCTGTTCCCGTTTTTGTGGACCATGAAGTATAAACCTGTACGCACTTACGAGTTGGTTCCGTCAGGAAATGCTTCACTAACAGGAAGCGACAATATTACAACTGCACAAAAGGGATTGGTAAAAGATGCAAATGGAAATGAATACATTTCCGGTGTGCTGAAAGATTAATCCTCAGTATATACTTACAAAAGAAAAGACAATCTCACCGATTGTCTTTTCTTTTTCTCCTCTTCCACACCGTTGTTTCCAATACCCTGTTTTCGGTAATGCGGGAAGTTTTTCTCACGGTGAGTTCCATGTCAAACGGCTCACGTTCCATCCCAAAATGATTTCCGAGTATCGCTTTCAATCCATCCAGTGTAGTTACAGGTTCTCCGTCCTTCTTAAATCCACCCAGCCACTTTTCGCGCTGCGTCCTCAACAGATCCCAGTTATAAGAAGATACAATAACGAGATAACCTCCATCGTTCACCCGTTCGTGAATGTGCGACAAAAACAAGCCCGGATCACTCAGTTCCTCCAACAGGTTGGGCATAACGATAATGTCGTATCCCGTATAATTGGGTTTCAGATTCATGGCATCGGCCTGCATAAAAAGAAGGCTCCCTTTTCCTTTTTCGAGTCCGAAATCCGATAAGACCACATCGCGAAAATGGACCAGTTCCCCTTCGTCTTTCATCGTATAACGCATGTATCCCTGTTCCTGCAACTGAATGGGAATACGAATCATGCGGGCAGTGAAATCCAGCGCGGTAACATCATTGAAATACTGTGCCAGTTCAAAAGCCAATCGTCCGGTATCAGCGTTCAAGTCGAGAACCCGGCTTTCGGTTTTTCCTTTCGCCACATCCACAACTATTTCTGCAAGACGTTTCGAGAAATTCGTTTCCTGTGAATACGCATCACCCCAATTGTTCTCGCACGATAACGTAACTTCTTCGTCGGTCTCGTAATCAGCGCTTTGAATATTCAGCGGAGCATCCGATTGCACGTAACGGAATCCGGCATGCTGATAAAAATGACGGCGAAAAGCATAACGTGAATGCAACGTAGCTTCATTCCCGGTAGAAATCCATGATCCCCCTTTTATCAGGTTGTGTTTACCATCGAACGTGGGGGTGGAAAAATCATCGTACAAGGGATGTACCTTGAAACCGGGGAAACCGGTGATTGGTGTTTCCGTCCATTGCCACACATTTCCCAGCACGTCATAAAAATCGCCCTGTTGGAATTTATCCACCGGGCAGGGCGACGTGCCATATTCAAGATTAATGTTTCCCGGCGTAGTCTCCCACCCCATTACGTCTTTTAATCCCGAAACCTGATGCAACCTGTACCATTCAGCTTCCGTTGGCAACCGGTAGGCCTGTCCGGTTTTTTCACTTTTCCAGTTACAGAAAGCTTTTGCTTCCAGGTAATTTACTTCAACGGGCCAGTTCCACGGCATCAGCACCTCTTCGGCAACCAACCGTAACCGGTATCCGTTCTCGTCTTTTCGCCAGAAAAGCGGCATCTCTGCTTGTTTAAAGTTTCGCCAGCTCCATCCTTCTTCCGTCCAGTATTTTTCAGCTTCATACCCTCCGTCTTCCATGAATTCCAAAAACTCCCGGTTCGAAGTAAGGTATCTGGCCGCTTTAAAACCGGCAACCTCTTCGGTATAATCTCCGTACTCGTTGTCCCACCCGTAAAAAGGATGATCCTTCGGTTTCCCCAGTTTCATCGTCGCCCCTTCCACATCGACAAGTTCATTTTGCGGAGCGTTTCCCGTCTCCGGGCAACGTTTGCCAAACAAATCCGACACCACCTTATCCAACGGCAATTGCCGGATGAGTACCGAGGATGTTTCCAGGTGAATCCTTTCGTGTTCAATTCCCATCATAATTATCCAGAAAGGACTCTCCCAATCAATAGGGAGCAACAACGGAGCCGTATCGATAATACGAAGTATGGCTTCTTTGGCTTTATCGCGGTAATGACGTACTTCGGAAACAGGCGGCCAATCGTAATGGTTGTTGTCGAGGTCGTCCCAACTCATCTCATCCACGCCAATGGCAAAAATGGACTCAAATTTCGGGTTAATGCGCCTATCGATAATCTTCCCCAAAAAAAGTTTATTAATAAAGAACACAGCCGTGTGCCCCAGATAAAACAGAATAATGTGGCGTAAGGGATCGCCCCGGTGATAAAATACTTCATCCGACTTTAATTGCGTATAAAGCAGTTCGTCCACAGCCCACGTTTTCAGGAAATATTCCCGAATCTCCCTTCTCTTTTCTTCCGGCATACCGGAACGCAGGTCAATTGTTTTTGTAAGTAATTCTTTCATTTTTTTAAACAGATTAATAGAACCAGGAACCCAGACCGCTTCGCTTTTAGACTTCTTGACTTCTCCTCTTCTCAACTTCTTAATTCCTGTCTTCTTATTTCTTTCGTCATATAGATCTTTCTCATTTCAAATTTCTCATTTTGAGAACGATATTTCGTCTGTATTATGTCCACAACGGGCTGGAAACCCAACTTTTCGTACAACGACAAGGCAGGCTTATTTTCCTCCCAGACCCGTATTACCACATCCGAATAGTTATCTTTCACCCGCTGTAAAAAACTTTCAAACAGTTCAGAGGCAACTCCTTTTCCCCGAAAGTCGGAATGCGTCATTACCTCAGCAATATAAACGGAAGTTTCAACGGGAACCTGCGGACATCTATCACGGGGAAATTCCCTGTCAAACGACAACGGAAACGCGATCAGCACACCTGCCAGTTTACCTTCCGCAAAAGCCATATTCCCCCAACCGTTCCGGAGCATCTCATCCAGCGTGCTTTCGGCTGATTCATGCGGTATATACTGAGCATGTTCGCCTGTCGTAAAAGCGTTTAAATACAAACCAAGGATCTTTTCCCTGAACTTGGGATAATTGAACAAATCCAACCCAAAAACACGAATTTGCAAGGCTTCTTCTTTCATAAATCAACGATTGACTGTTGAACAAACAAACCAGCTACCTTGTTCGATGGATCACCAGCCGCCGACTCTGCCACCGCCGCCGCCCATTCCAGAAAAACCGCCGCCAAAAGAACCGCTGCTCCAGTTTCCACCACCTGAGCCGGATGTCTGCGGAGGAGTTGCTGCGTGATTAACGGTATTCGACAAGGTGCTGTTGAGCATATGTCCAAAACGGGCAGGCTGCAGAACCGTTCCCGTATACCAGGGCGGCTGGTAGGGTTGCGGCTGCTGCATAGAGCTTAATATCGTGCTTTCAAACTTCTCGCCCCAAACATCTTCCATGTCCAATGCGATGGCATAAGGCAATAACTGTTCGAAAATTTCAGGGGTGACCGTTGGCGGATTAAAAAACTGCAATTGCTTTTCTTCTGCCGTATCCATATACATTTTCAATCCTTCAACCTGCGATTGGAGGTAGAGTTTCCGTTCACCCGGACGCTTAATCAGAAAGCCATATGCTATAAAACTAGTGATTATAAGCGGGAGGCCAATAATAAATCCAACAGCGTTTACCGACAGGGAATTTCCAGAAAAGAAAAGCAACAGGCTCAACGACCCGACAACCAATGCGGCTCCCAGGACAAGACCGAACCACCGGATTCTGGATTTCTTCAGTATTCTCCGCAAAATCAGCGATAGAAGTGTCACAACGGGAAAGGACACCAAGGCAACGGCTATAAACGTACCGATCTGATCTGCGGGCTCAAACCTCACAAAGTACAGCAGAGAACTGAAATACAGGATCAGCATAATCCAGGGCAGCACCATAAATTTACGGTTGGCACCTTCTTTCAATACCGGCTTGTATTGTTTGTTGAGATCGTCCCTGAACGAATTCATCAGGTTCGCTATGCCGGAATCATATTCCCCGTCAAGCACCACTTCATCTTCATCCTTGAAAAGGTTCTGCAGAACCGTGCTTTCTTCCCGGGGAAGCATATTATCGTCTTTCTTCGTCCTGATGAGCGTATAGACCCGGTCTTTCCGCCTCAAGAAAGATGACCTTTCGGTTTCTTTAATGCGCAAAAATCCCTTTACGGCCAGGTTCACAATGGAGGGTGTTATCAGGTCATCCCAATATTTTTCTTTGTAAAGCATACCTACGCTTGCGGGAGATAATCCTTCGGGCGGTGAGAATTGTGGAATTACCACAGGCTTCGGCGGATCAATTCCGTATTTCCGCCACGTGAAGAAATAATAAGCAAACAGCAATAAAAAAATAAGGGCACTAACAATGGGCAACCCATTTTTATCGAAGAAAGTGTCCGGGACAGGTTTGGAGTATCCGCTTTTCCGCCTCTCCGGCTGACGAACAATACCCTTTGTAAATCCAACGGAGACGGTCAGCATTTCCTGCGGTTCCAGACTGACAGCTTCCAGGTACAATAACCCATCGGGCAACGTGTCGGCCCTGCAGTTACTCTCCGACGACCCGTATCTACCCGTGTAACAACGGTAACTCAACACTTTAGCACCTTCGGGAAGCCGAATAACGGCGCTTACGGTATCGAGTGGATAATCCGACAGCGCATTTACATTCCAGGTTAACTCGTCGTAACCTTCAAAAAAACCGATTTGCCCGGCGGTCTTGTAGTCAAGAGTATATACATGCCAACCGTTATCCAGAAGCACATTCTTGTTGCCAACATAAATCACCCTGTCACTCCCTTCCCGTTCGGTAAAAAAACTTTCCGGCTCCCCATCCCTTTTCACGCTTTCGATATCATAATCCACAGGCACCTTGTCCCCGTCCTTGTCGGATCGGATCAACGGCAAGGCACGGGTGATCCCACGCTTAAAAATTACCCCTTTAACATATACACGCACATCTTCCCGGACAGAAATGTATCCTGAAGTATCAACCCTCACTTCAGAACGGAACGTATATACCTTTTCTTCCTGAGCAAAACTCGACAAAAAGAAAAGCGCGGTAAAAAGAAAACACAAAACGCGTTGCATTCAGAATTTCACTTGTGGAGCGGTTTTCTCCTGTTCGTTTTCCAATTCAAAGAAAAGAGATTTGGTAAAGTTGAACATCCCGGCAATTATGTTGCTCGGAAATGTATCGATAACAATGTTCTTATCACGGACAGAACCGTTATAGAACCGGCGAGACTTTTCGATATCCGATTCAATAAGGCTAAGCTGGTGCTGCAATTGCATAAAGTTTTCGTTGGCTTTCAAATCGGGGTATTGTTCAGCAACAGCCAGCAGATTCATCAATGCCCGGTTCAGGTCGTTCTCTGCCGTTTCCTGAGATTTCAGGTCTTTTGCGCTCATTGCATGGGCACGCGCCTGCGTCACCTTATTAAAGGTCTCACTCTCGTGCGTGGCATATCCTTTCACCGTTTCCACCAAGTTTGGAATGAGGTCGTACCGTTTCTTCAACTGTACATTTATTCCGCTCCACGCCTCTTCAACAAGTGTTCTCAGCTTAACCAGCCTGTTGTAGATTGAAATGCCATAAAACAGAAAGATTACCGCCAAGGCAAGGAGGACTATTAAAACAACAATTCCTGTTCCCATAATCGATATAATTTAATTGGTTTTAAGTTGATGCGATAAAGGTATATAAATTTTTGTAATCTCTATCGTTACCCCAAACGCAAGCCGGAAGGAATAAATGAACATTCTCGTTAAGTTAAATGGGTAAAGCCAAGCTTGCTTGAGCTGTGGCCATAGCGAGAAAATGTCTCCAAATCCATCCCAAAATAGGCATAAAACAGGACATAAAAAAAATCAAAACAGTTTCTGAATGTTTTCTTAAAAACAAAAATTAATTACACTTGTTCAACGAGTAACAGTTAAATATTTTTTCTTAATTTTGACATCTGCAGAATTGTTCACCATACCACTGAGTAAATTCAGTAGGGTAGTAAACAACACCCAAATAAATTTACAACCGAATAAAAAAACTGAATAACCGTATGAAAAATTTTATCTTTCAAAACCCTACCAAACTAGTTTTCGGGAAAGGACAAATTGCCAGATTAAATGAACTGATCCCAGCTGAGGTCAACCTGATGATCACTTACGGAGGCGGAAGCGTCACCCGAAACGGTATATATGACCAAGTGAAAGCCGCGTTAAAAGGCCGAAAATTCATAGAATTTTGGGGAATCGAAGCCAACCCGCACGTGGAAACGTTGCAAAAAGCCATCGAAGTAGGAAAAAGCGAGAACATCAATTACCTGCTGGCCGTAGGCGGTGGATCCGTGCTGGACGGGACAAAATTGATTGCCGCAGGTATTGCATCGGACGAAGACGCATGGGACATCGTGCTGAAAGGTGTTGCTGAAAAACAAATTCCTTTTGCATCCGTCCTTACTGTACCGGCAACAGGATCGGAAATGAACGGTGGCGCCGTTATCACCCGCGCCGAAACCCGGGAGAAATTTGCTTTCGGAGGTGATTATCCGCAGTTTTCCATCCTCGATCCGGAAGTAACCTACTCCCTTTCCAAGCACCAGGTGGCTTGCGGACTTGCCGATGCCTATACGCACGTGCTGGAGCAATACCTTACCACGCCGGGACAATCACGGCTGATGGACAGGTGGGCTGAAGGGGTATTGTTGTCGATCATGGAGATTGCTCCGAAAATAAAGGAAAACCCATGTGATTACGACCTGATGGCCGACTATATGCTGGCAGCGACCCTGGCTCTCAACGATTTTATCCGGATGGGTATTTCGCAGGATTGGGCAACGCATCAGATCGGACACGAGCTTACTGCGCTGCATGGCACTACGCACGGACATTCGCTCGCGATTGTGATGCCCGGCACGCTTCGTGTACTGAAAGAACAAAAACATGAAAAACTCCTGCAGTACGGCGAGCGTGTTTTCGGAATAACGGGGGGTAGTGAACCGGAACGTGTGGACAAAGCCATCGAAAAAACAGAAGAGTTTTACCGTTCGCTGGGCCTGACTACCCGGTTATCGGAAGAAAACATCGGTAACGAAACCATCGAAACCATCGCCAAACGATTTAACGACCGTGGCGTAGCGTTCGGTGAAAACCAAAACGTGACGGGCGACGTGGCACGGGAAATTTTACTGGCGTGCTCATAATATTATACTTAAGCTTCGCAAGCTTTTATAGTTGGAACTAACGCTCGATTTTAACGCAAGATCACGCGGAATGGGTTCCCGCAAAAAAAAGCTGAATATCTAGCTGCTAGTGTACAAGACTAAGAAACTGATGCTTGCGAAAATTGAGTAATATAAATTCTGGGAATGATTATAAAAAATTGCTGTAATTAAAAAATGAAAAAACTACTCCTCTTTTTATCCGTCAGTCTTTTAATCTTCAGGGCTTCCGCAGTAGATGATGCACGCATGATGCGGTATCCCGACATTAACGGGAACCTGGTTGCATTTGTGTACGCCGGCGATATCTGGACGGTCCAAGCTACGGGCGGCGAAGCCAGACGACTCACCTCACATGCGGGAACCGAACTTTTTCCGAAAATTTCTCCCGACGGGAAATGGATCGCCTTCTCGGCAGAATATTCCGGAAACCGCCAAATATGGGTGATGCCCGCTGGAGGTGGAACAGCACGCCAGCTCACATTTTACAATTCCGAAGGCGTGATGCCACCCCGGGGTGGATTCGACAATGTGGTGCTCGACTGGACACCCGACAGCAAACGTGTTCTCTTCCGTGCCAACCGCACCTCCTTCGGGGAACGCAACGGCAAATATTTCACGGTAAGTATCAACGGCGGTTTGGAAGAGCCGCTACCCATTGTGAACGGCGGTTTTGCCACATTATCGCCCGACGGTTTGCAGCTCTGCTTCACTCCAGTCGACCGGGAATTCCGCACCTGGAAACGTTACAAAGGCGGCCGTGCTACTGAGCTGTGGACATACGACCTGACGAACCATACCTCACAACAGATAACGCATTGGGCTGGCAGCGACCAGTGGCCGACGTGGCACGGAGAGTATATTTTTTACGCATCCGATCAGGACACACGCCTGAATATCTGGCGATACAATACGCAAAACAAGGAAAACGTGCAAATAACTCACCACAAGGATTTCGATGTGATGTGGCCATCGGGCCGTAACGGAAAGCTGGTGTACGAGAACGGCGGTTATCTCTATGTACTCAACCTCGCCTCGGGAACTTCCGATAAAATATCCGTTTCCATCAATTACGACAACCCCAACCTATTGCCTTATTTTAAGAACGTGAAAGATTTCGTGGGCAGTTTTTCGCTTTCACCATCGGGGAAGCGTGCGCTGTTCGATGCCCGGGGTGACATCTTCTCCGTTCCGGTAGAAAACGGTGAAATCGAAAACCTCACCCGCACACAGGGCATACGGGAAATTTTTCCGGTATGGTCACCCGACGGGAACAACATCGTTTACTATTCCGATGCCACTGGCGAATACGAAATGTACCTGCTCGAAAACAAGAAAGGCGCTCAACCCAGGCAATTGACAAAAGGTTCGAAAGCCTGGAAGTATACGGCAGAATGGTCCCCAAACAACAAGCAACTGGTGTACAGCGACCGCACACTCAAACTTTGGCTGGTGGATGCCGTTTCCGGTAAACAGACCGTCATTGACGAAGCATCGGCGGAAGAGATCCGTGATTATTCCTTCTCGCCCGACGGCGATTGGGTAGCCTACAGCAAATCATCACCAAACTATCAGTCGGCACTGTGGCTGTACCAGATTTCTACTAGCAAGAAGCATCAAATCACCGACGCTTCGTTCTCCGACGGACAACCGACATTCAGCCGCGACGGAAAGTTTCTCTTCTTCACCTCCAACAGGGACTTCAACCTGGCTTTCAGTAGTTTCGAATTCGACTACCTATACAACAACGCAGGACGCATTTACGCTATACCGTTGCGAAACGACGGTACAACGCTAATCCAGTACAAAAACGATACGGAACCTGTTGGCGGTGAAAAAACCGATTCCGTCCAATCCAGGAACAAGAACAAACCGCCGTTGAACGTTCAAATTGACCTTGAGAACATCCGGAACCGTATCGTGGCGTTACCCGTTCAACCGGGGAATTACCGCATCATAGGCGCAGTGGAGGAAGGATTGCTCTACACTTCCGGCAATAAGATCATGCGCTACCGTATCAACGAGGAAAAAACGGAAGAGATCCTCGACGGTGCAGGCAACGGAACCCTGAGCGCTAATGGAAAATCGTTCATTTACCGGTCCGGCAGTGATTATGCCGTAGCAAAAAACCAGGCCGGACAAAAAGCCGGGGCTAACAAAATCGACTTGACTAACCTGACGATGAAAATTGAGCCGCGTAAAGAATGGGACCAGATTTACACCGATGCTTTCCGCATTTTTCGTGACTATTTCTACGTGAGTAACCTGCACGGAGTGGATTGGGAAAGGATACAAAAGGAGTACGGAGCCCTGTTGCCACACATTCCCAGCCGCTTTGACCTGGATTATATCCTGAACGAAATCGTGAGTGAAACCAATACCGGACATGCATACGTGGACTGGGGCGACATTACCAAGGTCGACCGGATAAACGGTGGATTGCTTGGGGCTGAACTAGAAGCTGACCTGTCCGCTAAACGATATGTCATCAAGAAGATATACGCAGGCGAAAACTGGAATGAAAGCCGCCGTTCGCCACTTACAGAAAATGGGATAGACGTAAAAGCAGGTGACTACCTGATTAGTATAAACGGTAAAAATCTCACTACCGATGACAATCCGTATGAATTGCTTGAAAATTGGGGAAACAGGCATGTGGAGTTAACGGTAAACAGCTCTCCTTCGGCTTCGGGAGCAAAAACCCATACCGTGAAAACTATTACTTCCGAGCACGAACTGCGCTATCTGGACTGGGTAAATGAACGCCGCGCCCTGGTGAATAAACTTTCGGGAGGGAAAATCGGTTATATCCACGTGCCCAACACTGCTGTCGAGGGTAACCGCGAGCTCTTCCGGGGGATGTATTCCTACAACGATAAGGATGCCCTCATTATTGATGACCGCTACAACGGAGGAGGGTTTATCCCCGACCGGATGATCGACCTGCTCAACCGCCGCACACTGGTTTACTGGCATCGCAACGGGCTTCCCCAACCGATGAAAACACCCGGAATCGCTCACGACGGGCCAAAGGTTATGCTCATCAACGGATACTCATCGTCAGGTGGAGATGCTTTTCCCTACTTCTTTAAAAAAACAGGAGAGGGGAAACTCATCGGCACGCGTACCTGGGGAGGACTGGTGGGCATTTCGGGTAACGCAGGCCTGGTTGACGGCGGTTATATCTCCGTACCTATTTTCGGTATTTATGACAATAGTGGCGAGTGGATTATCGAAGGAATCGGGGTTTATCCCGATATCGAGGTGGTTGACCGTCCCGAAGCGTTGGCTAAAGGTAACGATCCCGGCATCGAAAAAGCCGTGGAGGTACTGCTCAATGAACTGAAAGAGAATCCACGCAAACCAGTTTCCGTACCTGCTCCTCCCGACAGGTCGAAATGGATTGAAACGGAAATTAAATGACAGGCTGTTCCATTGAAGATAAGAAAGTAAAACTTGAGTCAAGGGGTACAAAATGGCAAAAGTAAGCCTTACATGCATGTGCATGATCCAGGATTTGAAAACTAATAAAGTCCTGGTACAGGACAGGGTTTTAGACTGGAAAGGGATCAGTTTCCCGGCTGGCGGCGTTGAAGAAGGTGAAAGCCTGGTGGAAGCCGCCATTCGGGAGATGAAGGAAGAGACAGGGCTAACGGTATCCAACTTAAGACCGTGCGGGATCGTTCATTGGTACAACGATAAAACAGGCGATCGCCACCTGGTTTTCAATTATAAAACAAGTGACTTTTTCGGAGAGTTGCTCCCTGAAACAGAGGAAGGAAAGGTCTTCTGGGTAACCCCCGAAGAGCTACCCGTTTTAAATTTGTCCGACGGATTTATCGACCGGCTGCCTATGTTTTTTGAGGAGAAAAACACGGAAAGGTTCCAGGTATGGAATGAAAGCGGATACAACCCAGACATCAAATGGTTTTAGACGAAGCTATCCGAATCAACCCCTGCCAACAGGTAGTTAAGGTTTTGGTGCCCATGTCTTAAACTACTTTGTATATTTATTTGTTATAACATTAAACGAAAACTATGGACAAGCGAGAATTTATCAGGAAAAGTATTGCCGGAGCAGTAGCCATCGGCACTTCAGGAGTGGTCTCCACAACGTTTGCCGACACCACGGCCAAACCGAAGAAAACCGGCACAATAAAAAGAAAGCTGGGAAAAACCGGATTCGAAGTTTATCCGGTAGTTTATGGTGGAATCGTATCCATGCAGGACGGACAAAAGGCTTCAGACAACTATGTGGCCTGGGCATTGGACAGGGGGATCAACTACTTTGACGTGGCTCCCAGTTACGGAGATGCGGAAGAAAAGCTGGGTAATTCGTTAAAGCCCTACCGGAAAGACAATTTTCTGGCATGCAAAACCACTCAACGATTACGTGAAGGTGCGGAAAAGGAGTTTGAGAAATCACTGCAATTATTGCAGACCGATTATTTTGATGTATATCAACTACATAGCATCAGCACACCGAAAGATACGGAACAAATTTTCGGACCAGACGGTATTATGGAGATGGTAGAAAAAGAAAAACAACGCGGACGGATCCGCAAAGTAGGTTTTTCGGCACACTCGCAGGAGCAGGCTATCCGGGCCATGTCGATGTACGACTTCGACACGATCATGTTCCCCACCAACTGGCAAATGATTAAATTAGACGGATGGGGAGCCGGAGCTGTAAACGAGGCAAAAAGGCGAGGAATGGGCGTTTTGGCTATTAAAGGATTGATCCACCGCCGTTGGATGGAAGACGAGAAACAGGACTCCAGATACCAGAAATCGTGGTGTAAACCCATCGATGTGGAAAACCGGGAATTTGGTATTGCAGCCCTGAAATTCACCTTCCAGGCAGGGGCAGACGTAATTATTCCACCGGGCGATTTTCGTAATTTCTCGTTCTGTGTAGACAATATCGAAGAAATCCTGGACAGTCCTTTAACGAAAAAAGAAAAAATATTGCTAGACAATGAATTTCTGGCCGTAAAGGATTATCCGTTCTTCGACCCGAGGACATAAACAAGGAACCGTTACGAAAAACGGCTCCAACAAAAGAATTCGATTTCATCAGACTATTTGAGTCGCTTTCGCTCCTCGATTTTCAATTTTGCGCTCGGCAAATCAAATAAATTTGCTCTGCTCTCGCTTAACGAAATAGTTCATATTCATTAGGCATTTTTTCGCTATGGCAAAGCCCAAACGAGTTTGGCTTTACTCATTTAGCTTAACAAAAATGCGGGTATAATTTAACATTAAAGATCACAGGTAATGAAACATTTTAAATTTGCAGCGATAATTTCGCTGGCATGGTTTTTTGCGTCAGCCTCCTGCGTTGAACAAAAGGATAGCGATGGAGGGGATATCGACCAGACACCGACGGAGCAAGAACCTCAGGCGGGGACATTGCCTCCGGTAGAGACAGGGAAAGCCAATACAAATTACAAGCCCGCGTTTGAAGGGCAAACCCGGATTGCAGGGGTGAAAACAACCACTCCCTACGAAGCTAAGGTTATTGCAAGCGGATTGGCGAGCCCCTGGGCTGTTACTGCCCTTCCTGACGGGAGGTTAGCCATCACTGAAAAAGGAGGCACAATGCGCATAGCCACCACTGAGGGTACAGTCAGCCCCCCCATCTCCGGATTTCCTGCCGTTGACGACAGGGGCCAGGGAGGGTTGCTCGACGTAGCTCCGGCTCCCGATTTTGAGGCCAGCAGGATGCTTTACTTCACCCTTGCCGAAAAGACAACGCAAGGATCGCTTACAGCAGTGGGTAAGGGCAAGCTCTCTGCTGACGAAACAACCATCGAGAATTTTCAGATCATTTTCAGGGCCGTTCCATACTTCGACAATAGCATGCACTTCGGAAGCCGCATCGTTTTTGACAAGCGTGGAAATATTTTCGTTTCCACCGGTGAACGATCGGATTTGAGAACAAGGCCCAATGCACAATTACTCAATACCGGACACGGGAAAGTAATTCATATCACCACCGAAGGGAAACCGGTTGCCGGTAATCCGTTTATCAATACAGAAGGTGCATTGCCCGAGATTTACTCCTATGGGCATCGAAATCCACAAGGACTCGACATCCATCCGCTTACCCGGGAACTCTGGTTATCGGAAATGGGGCCGCGAGGCGGTGATGAAATCAACCTGGTCAAACCCGGCAAAAATTACGGATGGCCAACCATCACGTATGGAATTGAATACAGCGGTGCCGCCATCAGTGGTGGAGCTACGCAAAAAGAAGGACTGGAACAGCCGGTATATTATTGGGATCCTGTCCTCTCTCCCAGCGGAATGGCATTCTATTCTTCCAGTGCAATTCCAGAATGGCAGAACAACCTGTTTATAGGTGGGTTGAACAGCAAACACATAGCCCGAATAGTCCTGAAAGACAATAAAGTTATCGGTGAAGAAAGACTGCTCGCCGGCGAAAATCAACGATTTCGAGATGTCGGCGATGGAAAGGATGGAGCAATTTATGCCGTTACCGATGAAGGCCGGCTGTACCGGATTGCGAAGAAATGAAACAACCCGGAACAGCGGGCAATAAACCAGACAGATTACTGATTTGCAGAATTATAATTAATCATCCAGTAGACTCCAAATTTATCTTTCAAGCTTCCGAAATAATCACCCCAAAACTGGTCAGCCATAGGCATTTCCACTTCACCGCCTTCCGACAAAGCTCCGAATAAACGGTCAGCCTCTTCCCTGCTTTCGGGAAAGAGGCTGATATAGTTATTATTCCCCTGAACAAACGGTTGCCCCGGAAACACATCAGAACCCATTAAAAGATCATTTCCGACAGGAAGTGCTACGTGCATAATCCTGTTTTTGGCTTCTTCAGGTATTTCCATGCCGGGGATGTCTTTCATTTTGTGAACATCTCCCAGAAATTCACCGCCAAAAACAACTTTATAAAAACGAAATGCTTCTTCGCAAGTACCGTCAAAATTGAGGTAAGGATTTAATTTAGCCATAATTTTTTTGATTTTTAAATTGTTACAAACTTGTGATGTAATGGATCATTACTACTCACCACGCAATTCCGTAATCCTCGCCGTGGTTACTGCTTCCACCGCGCATAGTCCCGTTCTTCCGGTCGAAATAAATGGCATTCACTGGTCCGCTTGTCCGATCAGAAAACTGCAGCATATATCCCATTGCCGTTAACTCCTGACGGGTCGGACCGGGCGTTTGTGTGTTGAGTAAAATCTGCCCTGCCCTGGGACTACGATCTTCAGTTCTTGTGCCGCCCAGCGACAACCACAACTGGTTGGAGTTGATATTTGCTGCTTCAGCCGCCTGCTGCGTATTCATTCCAAACTCCACTATATTCAGGAAGAACTGCAACAGGTTTTGTTCTTGTGTATCTCCCACCCTGTACGGCAAAAGCCAGAAACGGCTTTCCCTCCTTCAACGCCAGGCTGGGTGTAAGCGTAACCCTCGGACGTTTTCCAGGTGCCACCACGTTGAATGGGTTAAGCGATTCGTCGAGAACGAAACTCTGCATCCGCTGGCTCAACCCTATTCCTGTGCTTCCGGCAATGCAGGCAGGAATCCATCCACCGGAAGGTGTGACCGAGACCACCCATCCGTCAGCGTCGGCAGCTACTATTGAGGTTGTTCCCCGATGTAACCTGTCCTGATAAAGGGAGTCCATCTCTGAGAGCGAAACGACATCGTGCTTGGGAACAAAATCCCTGTCTTCTACCGGGTCCCGGTCAAATCCGCGTTCCTTCAGAATCTTTATAAATGGATTTTTCTTTCCTTCGAACGGATACGGGTCCCCGGGCCCAACCGACGGGTTATTTTTATCATGCCACATTTCGGACGCCCGCTTTCTGGAATATTCCTTGCTCAATAATCCTTTGATGGGAATATCGGGATGAACATAGGGATCACCGTAATAGAAATCACGATCCGCAAAAGCCATGTTCATGGCCTGATAAACCGTGTGAATATACTTCGGGCTGTTATACCCCATTTGCCTTAAATCAAAGTTTTCCAGGATGTTCAGGCTTTGCAGCATTGCCGCTCCTTGCGTCCACGACTGCAGCTTGAACACATCTATTCCCTTGTAATTCGTGTGCAGGGGTTCTTCTTCAACAGGCTTCCAGCGGGCCAGGTCTTCCATCGTAAACAGCCCTCCCTATTCTCGTACGCTCCGAACAATCTCCGCTGCAATATCTCCTTTGTAGAACCTGTCGTAAGCGGCCATTATGGCCTCCTTCCGGCTTATACCTTCTTTCAGGGCCTGTTGCTCTGCGTCAACAAGTTTTTGCAAGGTCTCCGCCAAATTCTCCTGAACAAAAATCTCCCCCGACACCGGCGTTTCTTTTTCTTCACTCGGTCTGGTGATAAAAACCTTTTTGCTGTATTTCCACTGTGACAATCGTTCTTTGTCCCTCGAGACGCTGGTTTCGAAAGGGACATCAACCGGGAATCCTTTCGCCAGCTCAATAGAAGGAGCCAAAACATCCTTCAGGCTCATCGTACCGTAGTTGGCAAGCATATAACACAAACCGCCTGCCGTACCGGGTGTGACGGCAGCCAACAGGCCGTATTCGGGAGGGAAATCACACCCCTGATCTTTGAAGAAACCGGCGGTAGCTCCCGTAGGTGCAACGCCAAGGGCATTTATAGCGATCACCTTTCCCGTTTTTGGATTGTAGATCAAGGCTTGCGTCTCGCCACCCCAGCTTAGCACATCCCACAACGTGCAGGTAGCTCCCAACATAGCACAGGCGGCATCCACCGCATTACCACCCTGCTGAAAGATCATGGCTCCTGCCGAGGCTCCCAGGCTTTTTCCGGTGATGGCCATCCAGTGTTTCCCGTGTAATTCCGGCTTCTGGGTACGCTGCGCAGAAATGGCCATCGTTACCAAGAGAGAAAAAAAGATTATTCTAAACTTCATTTTCGAGATAGTCCTTCAGTCCTTGCAGAATATCGTTCCATCCGGCAGTGTAGCTTTCCGCAGTGAAATATTTGCTGCCCTCATCGAGAAAACTTTCGTTCCCCTCGTGTGTAAGGATCACGGTAGTGGTCTCCTCTCCGGGAATAAGCTCCCAGGTAAGCGTGGAAGTTCCCTCACTATGTCCGGGATGCTCCCAGGTATGTCTCAGTTTTTCGTTAGGGATCACTTCGAGTATCTTGAATAAATGACGGAAACTATGCTCTCCGGCTTCATCGGTAAAAGAAACAATGAAGTCGAATACGGCACCTTCCGTCGCTTCAAAATTCGAAATACTGAAATACCAGTTTCGCATTTCTTCCGGTTGCGTCAGTGCGTTCCACACTTTATCAACGCTTGTGTTTATTGAAATTTGCTTTTTATACATACGATTGTTCAGATAAACGGTTAAACACCTCAAAAAAATATCATCAAATTTCTATATTGATACGCACTTCCCAGCATTATCCCGATGACAGCACCCGACGGTTCTTCCAACAAAACAAAAAAAGTACTTTGTTTATCGATCACCGCATAATCGGCAAAAGATCCATGTTTAGAAGTTATTATTTTATGGCATTTTTCAATGTATCAATATCCAATTTTTTCATTTTCAATACTTCTGCCATCACCTTTGTTGATTTTTTCATCCATCCACCCAGCTCGGCAGGAACAATTTGCCAACTGACTCCGAATTGATCTTTTAGCCATCCGCACATACTTTCCTCTCCGCCATTCGATGTAAGCACGTTCCAATAGTTATCGATTTCCTCCTGGTAATCGCACTCAACCACTAGCGAAACACCTTCGGAAAAACTGAAATTGTGTTCCTGTGAGCTATCCATCATCATCAACAGATAATCGTTGATGAAAAATTCTCCGTGCTGCACGCTGGATTCAGGCTCACCGCTTTCTTCAGCATAGTACATTACACCATGGATTTCCGAATTGGGAAAAAGTGATGTGTACAAATGCGCGGCCTCCATTGCCCGTCCGTTTTGAGAACCGGTAAACATCAGCGTCGGCACTATTTTCTGGAGGATATGGTTTTCATCGCGTGCCGTGTATAACTGCCACGAAACGCCATATTTATCTTGTACCCAGCCATATTTCGGACTAAAGGGATAGGCGTCAAGCGGCATCATCGACCTCCCTTCCTGTATGAGCTTATTCCAAATCTCTTCTACTCGCTTTTCCAACATCGTAAGAAACATCAGCGAAATAGACGGATTGGGGTTGAACTTGTCGCCACCGTTAAGCAGCATCAGTTTCTGGCCAAACATTTCGAGCATGACCACCACAGGATTTTCATCCATTACGGTGGTTTCAGGAAAAGTGCTGCAATAAAAATTGGCCATTTCGCGGGCGTTGTTGTTGCACCAAATGCAAGGATAAATGGTATTGTTCATATTACTTTTTCTTTTTTACTTCGTTGGAAGCCGCTTTGAACAAAATGATTTTGCGAAGTAATTCTATCGGAAGCGGCTTGTCGTAAGGTAATTGAATAGTTCCTTTGGTGGTTTTGTATTCCGACAATTCTTCTTTGAATGCCAGATTGGATTCAGGCGTGGCGTAAAATCCGATATGGTTTTTAAATGCTGCAAAATACACCAGAATTTTTCCGTTATATTTAAAGGCAGGCATTTGGTAACTGATAGATTCCACAGCTTCGGGAAGAGTATCGTGGACCAGTTCTCGAATTGTTCTCAGTTTTTTCCGTACTTCAGCATCAAAGCCGGCCATATATTGATCGATGTTTTCGGGGCTACTCATTGACTTTACTCTTTTTAAAGGCTGGATTGTCTCAATAATACTTATCCACTCCGCCGTGTCCAATTATTTTTCTGTTTTGCTTTGTCATCTTTAACAGGTTGGCCAGACGTTTTGCAAAAAAATCGGGACGGCTGCGTGAATCGTGGACATATGCTACCCGGATTCTTTTATAAGCTTCAGAGAATCTTTGAAAGTTTTGCCACGTTTCCTTGTCGGCTTGCAATGCTGTGATAATATCTGATGGGTAAACAAATTCTTCCGATAAAATGTTTGTTACTTTTTCGTAAATTTCAGGGTGTAACAAGTTATTCTCTGCCAACCACCGAAGTCGTTCCCTGTTGGGTTGAGAGTAGGTACTTTTAGGATTCCGGGGCGAGAATCGCTGAGCAGTGTGAGTTTCATCGTATTTTTTCATCGTACTGTCGATCCAACCAAAACATAAAGCCTCCTCCACGGCATCGTTGTATAAAATACGCGGTTTCCTTGTCGATTTATTGGGATAGATAAGCCATATCTCCTTTTCTTTACGAAAATTCTCCGACAACCATTGACGCCAGTCTTCGCGCGAATCGAAATATACTGCTTTTGTTATTTCCATTATGAGGCCTAGGGGTTAGAGCTAAGAGCTATGAGTTTCGACAACGTATTAAAATTACGGGTTGTGGTGTCAATTTTTAATTTTCTTTCGAAAAAGTTGTTATTGAGCTTGGTTTTAGCAGCACTGCCGGGAATGAAAAGATAAATGGCGTGCGGGGTGAAAATGAATTCGTCTGGGCCAAAATCCTGTGCTTGCAGGGCTGTAACAAGATTAATATCGGGAGTATCGTTGAAAAGCGTAAAGAAAACCCGGGAAATATCGTATCTTTTACCGAAAGGATTTTCAGCAATTACCGTTTCAATCTCAGCAGGCGTTTTCACGATAATTTTCAAATCGGCACCGATGCTCTCTTTGATGATTTTATTCACTCTCTTCACTACTTCTTCTACTGAAAGTTCCGAATAGAGGATCACGTTTCCGCTTTGAATCCACGTTTGTACATTCTGGAAACCACTCTCAGCAAGCAACTGTCGAAGTTGCGCCATCGGTACCCGGTTTTTCCCGGTGGGTGTTACGCCCCGAAGAAGCACGATATATTTTGTCACCGGTTAATTTCTTTTTCTTTTTTTGTTCTCCCTCTCCTTTATGGCTTTCAACGAAGCTTTCATCGCTTTCTCCGAAGTATCATACTGAAATTCATAACCGGCATCTTGAATTTTCCGGGATGAAATGCGGCTTCCCCCTAGAATCATACCGGCAGCCTCTCCCATAATCAGACGCATTAAAAACGAGGGTACGTGCGGCATAAAAAAAGGCCGTTTCATCACATTTGCCAACGTATGCATGAAATCGGCATTACTGATAAATTCAGGGGAAACGGCATTGTACACTCCTTTCATATCTACATCTTCAATAGCTTTCAAATACATACGGCAAAGGTCATCGATATGTACCCACGTCAAATATTGCCTGCCGCTCCCAATAGGTGCACCCAGCCCAAAACGGGTGGGCAAAACCATTTTCCTGAAGGCATCGCTGTTTTTTGAAATCACGAATCCTGTACGCAACACGACTGTCCGGATATTGAGCTCTTCCTGAAAACGGAGAGCAGCATTCTCCCATTTACGGCAGGTCCGGCTCAGAAAATCGTTTTCGGTAGAAGGATCCTCCTCCGAGTACAGGTTGTTGGTTATTTTCAATCCGTAATACCCGATTGCCGAAGCCGAGATAAAAGCTTCGGGCCTTTTATCCATAGATTTTATTGTGTCGAGCAAGAGTTGTGCGGTTTGAACACGGCTCTCCACGATATCCTGTTTTTTCTGCCTTGTCCACGAGTCCTCCCCGATATTCGATCCGGCCAGGTGGACAATAATATCGGCCAGTTCCACGGCCTCTTTCTCTATTTCGTTTCGACGATAGTCCCACCTGTACCGGGGTATATCAGCTTTTACATATCGCTCACGGCTAAGCCAAATCACTTTGTATCCTTTTTCAACAAGCAACCGTGAAAGTTTTCTTCCTATTAAACCTGATCCACCTGTTATTAAAATTGTTTTCATCGCAGTGTAGTTAATTTCATGGTAAACAAATAAAGACAGCAATTGGTTGCCGTCTTTATCCATAATTTCAAGGTAATTCCATGGGGACTTCCATCAAAAGAATCTCGGAATCCTCAAGAGCTTCAAGCGTAAAACTACCGATATCCCAAATTCCATAACCGTCACGCTCGTTCAACGTTTGGGTCGAAACTTTGGCTTTGCCTCTAATCACAAATAGATATACTCCGTTACCTTTCTTCTTTACGTCATATTCTTTCGTAACCCCCTTGTCAAAATTGGCGAGGTGAAACCATGCATCCTGATGTATCCATACACCGTCGCCGTCCGGATTCGGAGAAACAATTTGCTGAAAATCGTTGGGTTTGGCTAAGTCGGCAATACGGACCTGATCGTAACGCGGCTTGACGCCTTTCTCTCTCGGGAACACCCAGATTTGCAGGAATTTTACCGGCTGATCCTGACAGGCATTAAATTCACTGTGCGTAATCCCTGTTCCAGCCGACATAACCTGCACGTCTCCCTGACGGATAATGCTTCCGTTGCCCATACTGTCGCGATGTTCGAGCTCACCCTCGAGCGGCAAGGATATTATTTCCATATCGTTGTGCGGGTGCGTACCGAAACCTTTTCCCTTATCCACGAAATCATCATTGATTACCCGCAAAACACCAAAATGCATTCTGTCGCGATTGTAATAATTGGCAAAACTGAATGTATGATTACTTTTGAGCCATCCGTGATCGGCAAAGCCGCGGCTACCTGCAGCATGATAAATTGTTTTCATTTTTTCTTTTTTGTGATTTTTAAAATATTCTCCATGCAAAGATAACCGCTCTTTTTATAGTGTGCATTGATGTATGTTAAGAAAAGACTTCAGGCTTAGCGTAGGCGATAGTTTCGCTCTGCCAGCTCTCCCCTCACCCGGCTCAAACTTTCAGGAGTAATGCCCAGATAGGCAGCAATCATCCTTGCTCTTCAGCCGAAGCACCTAGCAGTTGGGTTACCCGCGTTTGCAGGTTTCTCCTTCACGTAAAGCAAACTCGCCTTTCCTAAGTGTGAGCGTTTTACAACTTTCCGGTAACAAACTGATAGCCTGCTCGTCAATATCTATATTCGATGCGAGAATGTTCTCCGCACCGCGTCCAATATTATTTTGCACCTGTCAATTAAAAATTTATCTCCTGCTCCCGCTCATGGCAATCATGATGTAATACAGAAGAGTTGCCAGCGAACTTAATGCAGCCACAACATAAGTATACCCGGCCCACCGTAAAGCATCGGTGGCCTGCGAGTGGTTGCTTACATCGGTAACACCGGCGCTGCTTAGCCACCTTAACGCCCTGTTGGTCGCATTTTTTTCTACGGGAAGCGTCACAAAACTAAACAGGGTTGTCAAGGCAAACAAGCCGATCCCCATCCACAACAATGCCGGGAAGGTAGATACTGTTACAATTCCAAGCAACAATATCCACGTAACCCACCTTGAAGAAGCGCTGACAACGGGTACCAAAGCCGAACGCATTTTCAGAGGGGCATACCCTTTGGCGTGCTGCAAGGCGTGACCTGTTTCATGAGCAGCCACTGCAGCTGCAGCGATACTGTTGCTCCCGTAAACCGGTTCGCTCAGGTTGATGGTTTTATTGGTGGGGTTATAGTGATCGGTAAGCTGACCGCGTACCGAAATGACCTGGACATCGTATATGCCGTTGTCGTGAAGCATTTTTTCTGCCACGTCACGACCCGTCATTCCGTTTCTCAGGGGAATTCTTGAATATTTTTTAAACCGGCTCTGGAGCATAGCTTGTACACCAAAGCCAGCTACAGCAATTAAAATTAATAGAAACCAAACTGCACTCATGCGATTCTTTTTTTATTTAGTTTTTTTGTTAAACGTAAAACAGCTATAAAATGTTTTCTACGAATTAGACCTGTTTGTTTTTCACTCCACCGTTCCTTTCAGCATGGGTACAAACCGAAAGAAGCCTTCACCGGTAGTCGTGTAGGCCGTTTCACCGGTTTTTTCAACCACCACCATCTCCTGCAATTTTTCTCCTACCGGCACTACCATCCTTCCTCCTGTCACAAGTTGTCCCAGCAGTTCTTCCGGAATCTTGGGTGCCCCACAGGTAATTAATATCCCGTTGAAAGGAGCCCATCGAGGCAACCCGGTCTGCAGGGCTACGGTAGTAATCTGAGAAATAGTTTGTCCCGACGCAATAGGTAACGGCTCATCCAAGTAAGCCAGATCGGATGTTTTTATCCCCTGATGATTGTCTGAGCTCTGTTCGGCCCTACAGA
>JABNAD010000249.1_pt1 | contig 40339 bp, 39 predicted proteins | sample 7240381 | NCBI WGS metagenome assembly JABNAD01 (sample SAMN11332834, study PRJNA596920) | anaerobic digester metagenome | biome: digested sludge; isolation source: digested sewage sludge-derived enrichment culture grown on H2/CO2 | place: Germany: Goettingen
AACACGGACTGGTGCTGGATTACTCGCTGGAGCAGAATCTGGTGCTGGAAAATTACTGGAAACAGGAGTTCCAGAACCACGGCTTTATCCGCTTCAAGGCCGTCCGGGACTATGCGGAGCGGCTGATCGAGCAGTATGATATCCGCTCCGGACAGGGCCCCGTCACCGTGGCCCGCTCCATGTCCGGCGGCAACCAGCAAAAGGCCATCGTGGCCCGGGAGATTGACAAGGACCCGGAGCTGCTGGTGGCGGTGCAGCCCACCCGTGGATTGGACGTGGGAGCCATCGAATATATCCATCGGCAGATTGTTGCCCAGCGGGACGCGGGGAAAGCGGTTTTACTGGTCAGCTTAGAGCTGGACGAGGTTATGAGCCTGTCCGACCGCATCCTCGTCATGTACGAGGGGGAAATCGTGGGCGAGTTGAATCCCAAAACCACCACCACGGAAGAAATGGGCCTTTACATGGCCGGAGCCAAGCGAAAGGAGGCGGTGTGACATGGAAGAGGCAAAAAAGCGTTCTCCGCTGATGCGCAATTCCGCGGCCCAGTCGCTGCTGGCCTCCCTGCTGTGCATTCTGATCGGTCTGCTGGTGGGATACATCGTTCTGCTCATTATCAATCCCGCAGGCGCGGGAAAGGCCATCGCCACCATTGTCAAAAACTTTCTCTACTATCCCAGCCAGACAGCTCAGTTGAAATATCTGGGAAACACGCTGGTGAAGACTGCTCCCCTGCTGCTGTGCAGCCTGTCGGTGCTGTTCGCCTATAAGGTGGGCCTTTTCAACATCGGCGCGGCGGGACAGTATGTGGTGGGTGCGGGCGCGTCGCTGTACTGCGCGCTGGCGCTGAAAATGCCTTGGTATCTCTGCCTGCTGGCCGCCATTTTGGCCGGGGCGCTGCTGGGCGCGCTGTCCGGCGTTTTAAAGGCCTACTGCAATGTGAACGAGGTTATCTCCTGCATCATGCTGAACTGGATCAGCCTGTATCTGGTAAACACCCTGCTCACGAATGTAAAGGAATCCGCCAGTCCCTATACCATGACGCTGATCAGCACCAACTCCGGCGCTCTGATTCCCAGCATGGGGCTTGGAAACCTGTTTAGCAGCAATCAGTATGTCACCATTGCCATTCCTTTGGCTGTGATCGTCACACTTATCATCTGGGTTCTTCTGGAAAAGACGAAGCTGGGCTATGAGCTGAAAGCCACCGGCTTCAATAAGGACGCCGCCCAGTACTGCGGCATGAAGGAAAAGCGGAACATCATCCTGACGATGGCCATCGCGGGCGCCCTAGCCGGTATGGCGGCTGCGCTGCTGTATCAAACCGGGTTCGAGCAGTGGTCCTGCACCCAGTCGGCGGTTCCGGCCATGGGCTTTAACGGCATCGCCGCGGCATTCTTGGGCGGTCTGAACCCCATCGGAACCATTTTCTCCTCCTATTTTATTCAGCACATTACCTCCGGCGGCGCTTATGTGGACAAGACCATGTATTCCTCTCAGATTTCCGATTTCATTTCCGCCCTCATCATCTATCTGTGCGGTTTTGTGCTGTTCTTTAAATTCGCGCTGAACAACCGGCTGGACCGCCGGGCAGAGCGGGAGAATAAAGCGGCTCAAGCCGCGGCGCCGAAGGAAGGGGGCGATCAGTAATGGGACTGCTGCTGCAATATACGCTGATCTTCGCCTCCGTCCTTGTTCTGGTGGCCCTCGGCGGGTGCTTCTCAGAGCACTCCGGCGTTATCAACATCGGCTTGGAGGGCATCATGGTTATGGGCGCTCTGGGCGGAGCGCTGATGCTCCATTTTTTGCCCGCCGGCACCTCAGCTTTCATGATGGTGCTGCTGACCGTTTTGGCGGCTGTGGCGCTGGGCGCGGTATACTCGCTTTTGCTGGCGGTCGCCGCTGTCAGCTTCAAGGCGGATCAAACCATCGTGGGAACAGCCATGAACCTGCTGGGCACTGCCGCGGCTACCGTCTTCGTCAAGGCGATGAACACCGCCGCCGATCCCAACAACGTGTCCTCCACCATTCAATACATCGCCGCGAAAAAAGCGTTTCTGGTCAACTTAGGCGGCTTTGAGTTCAACTGGTTCATGCTTTTGGCCGCCATTGCGCTGGTGTGCTCCTATGTGCTGTTGTACAAGACCCGGTTCGGTCTGCGGCTGATGGCCTGCGGCGAGCATCCGCAGGCAGCGGACAGTGTGGGCATCAACGTCTACAAAATGCGGTACGCGGGCGTGTTGATCTCCGGCGTGCTGGGCGGCCTCGGCGGCATCGTTTACATCACCGCCGGCGTCAGCGAATGGAAATTTGAAAACGGCGTGGCAGGCTTTGGCTTTCTGGCACTGGCCGTCATGATTTTCGGTCAGTGGAAGCCCACCCGCATCGCACTCGCGGCGCTGCTGTTTGGACTGTTCCGGGCGTTGAGCAATGTCTACACCGGCTTTGATTTCCTGACGGCGTTGAATCTCCCCAGCAGCGTGTACAACATGCTCCCCTACCTCATCTCTCTGGTAGTGCTGGCGTTTACATCCAGCAAGTCTCGCGCACCCAAGGCGGAGGGAATTCCCTACGACAAGGGCCAGCGGTAACCCCAGCGCACCGACCTCAATGAAAAACGCGGGGCCTTTTCCTTTGGAAAAGGCCCCGCGTTCTTATATGATTGAAAAGCAGTTCAGTGGGAGTCGTTGTCCAACTCACGTACCCTCGCACAACCGCCACTTCAGCCCCGAATACCGCCGCTGGCGGCGGTCGTTTCCCGCCATAGCGGAAACGGCGGAATCGTCTCCCACCACGATCAAAAGCTCCCGCGCCCGGGTCAGTGCGGTGTACAGCACTCCGCGCACCATCAGCGCCGCGGCGGCGGGCATCGCGGTGAGCACCACGGCCCGGTATTCGCTGCCCTGAGCCTTGTGAACCGTCTGGGCATAGGCCAGATCAATCTCGGAGAGCTGGTCGGCGGCATAGGTGGAAGTCCGGTCGTCAAAGCTCACCCGCAGCCACTCGCCGCTGGGATCGATCTCCTCAACGCGACCCACATCGCCGTTGAAAATCCCGGTGCCCACGGTTCCATCCGCCTTTTCCCACACCACGTCGTAATCGTTCCGGGTCTGCATGATGCGGTCCCCTTCCCGAAAGATCTTTTCTCCCCACTGGCGCTGGCGCTTGTCCGGGGCGGGGGGATTCAAAGCCGCCTGTAAAAGCCGGTTCAGGTTTTCCGTGCCGCATTCGCCCTTTCGGGTGGGGGATAAAACCTGAATCTGGTCTGCCGGAACGCCCATCTTCTCCGGCAGGCGGGTTTTGCACAGCTCCACCACGGTATTCACCGCCCGGTCGGCGCTGCGGCGGCACATGAAGAAAAAGTCGTTCTGGTCGTTGACAAACCGGGGCGGCTGCCCCAGATTTACCGCATGGGCATTGCGGATAATGGCGGACTGCTCCGCCTGACGGAAGACCTCCCGCAGGAAGACGGTTTCCACCCGTTTGCTGCGGATCAGGTCGGAAAATACGTTTCCCGCCCCCACGGAGGGCAGCTGATCCGCATCCCCCACTAGCACCAGCCGGGTGCCGGGACGCAGCGCCCGCAGCAGCGCGGCAAACAGAGACATGTCCACCATGCTCATCTCGTCCACAATCACCGCGTCGGCTTCCAGCGGCTCCTTTTCACATTTGACAAAGGATGCCTCCCGGGTGTTTTCGTTCCATGTGACACCCAGCAGCCGGTGGATGGTCTGGGCCTCCAGTCCGCCGCAAAGCTCGCTCATGCGCTTGGCCGCCCGACCGGTAGGGGCCGCCAGCACCACGTCCAGTCCCATTCGCTGAAACAGGGCCACGATGCCCCGAACCGTGGTGGTCTTGCCGGTGCCGGGGCCGCCGGTCAGGATCAGCACGCCCGTCCGCGCCGCAAGGGCCACGGCTTGACGCTGCTGGTCGGCGTAGGTGATGCCCTGCGCGGTCTCAATCTCGGTGATGACCTTGTCCACTTGGCGGCCCTGATCCGCATCCACGGACAGCAGAACCCGCAGCCGGGCCACGGCCCCGGCTTCCGCTTCCCACAGTCGGCGCAGATAGCAGGCGGACACATTGGCCACCTGCTCCTGCACCACTGCGCCCCGGGCGATCAAATCGTCCAGCGCTTTTTCCACCAGATCGTCTTCGCAGTTCAAAAGCTGCACGGTGGCGGCGGTCAGCTTTGTCCGGGGAAGAAACACATGCCCATTGCCCTCGTTGTGGTTCAGTTCAAAAATCACCGCCGCCTGAAGCCGCGCGTCGCTGTCGGCGGCAATGCCAAGGCTCATGGCGATCTCGTCCGTGGCGGAAAAGGGAACGCCGCACTCGTCTGCGGAGAGGAGATAAGGATTGGCCCGCACCACGTCCAGCGCCGCATCACCATACATTTTTCGCAGCAGGATTGCAAGGTTCGGCGCCAGTTCGTATTGGGCGAGAAAAGCCATCAGCCGCCGCAGCCCCATCTGCTGGCGAAAGCTCTCGCCGATCTGCTGGGCCTTTTTCGCGGTAATTCCCCGGAGCGTGGTAAGCCTTTCCGGTTCCTGTTCCAGCACATCCAGCGTCCGCTCCCCAAAGCGGTCCACAATGGCCCGCGCGGTGGCGGGGCCCACGCCCTTGCACACGCCGGAGGAGAGATAGTTGAAAATCTCGTCCACATCCTCCGGCAGCCGCCGCTCCAGTTCCAGCGCCTTCAGCTGCTCTCCGTGCTGCGGGTGCGTCTCCCACACGCCGCTGACCGTCAGGTGTTCGCCGGGGGCCACACAGGGGATGCAGCCCACCACCGTGTGCAGCTCCCCCTCCTCCGTCACCAAGCGCAGGACGGTATAGCCGTTTTCGGCGTTTTGAAAAATGAGGCTATGTACCGTGCCGTCCAGGCAGCAGAGTTCGTCCATGCTGTTTCGTCTTCCTTTTTCTTTATGTTTTCATTGAAATTTTACGTCTTCCGGATTCACCAGTTCCACGTTTGTCCTCCGACAGCAGAAATACTCCGCCGTCTGCCGCGCCTCATCACTCATGCCGCAGTCCACCAGCAGAATTTTCACCAGCGGCAGCGTGTGTCGGGTCCGCAGCAATTCCCTCAGATCGGATTCAAGGCCAAGCGCGTCGTCCCGCAGGGGAAGCACCAGCCGCACCTCCGGATTGCGGCACTTGCCGGAGAGAAAGGCCCCCGCCATGAGCCAAACACAGGCCGTCAGCCCGACGGCAGACAAAAACGCGATGGCCCCATCCTGGATGAGTTCCATAAGATCACCTCAGGACAGTGTATGCAAAGCGGGCGGCGGCGGTCAATCCCTCGGCTGCTTCGGTTTTTCCGCATCTGGGGCATCTGGGACCGGATGTTCCGGTTTTACCGCGTCCGGTTTTTCTTGCGCGGTTTTCTTCCTCTCCCAGAGCAGCGTTCACTCTCCTCACCGGCTGATGCCCAGCTCCTCCATCACTGCGTCTTCTCTGGCCCGCATCTGCGCTTTCATCGCGCCCTCGTCCATATGATCATATCCCAGCAGATGGAGCGTGGAATGGACCGCCAGATACGCCAGTTCCCGCCGCTTGGAGTGTCCGTACTCTCTGGCCTGAGCGGATACTCGCTCCATGGAGATCACCATGTCCCCCAGCGGAAGGAGGCCCGTGGAATCCAACAGGTCCCCGGCAGTCTCCGCCGTGGGCGGTTCGCCGGGCTTGAAGTCAAATTCCGGAAAACTCAAAACGTCTGTGGGCCGATCCACCCGCCTCATATCCAGATTAATTTGATGAATGCCCGCGTCGTTGGTCAAGAGCACGTCCACCTCGCAGGGCAAGGTCACGCCCTCCAGTCGGAGGGCGGTTTTGATGGCCTTGCGGAGCAGGGCGCAGGTGGGCTGGTTCGTCGCGCCCGGTACGTCGGCGGTGACGGGGAGATAATGTGTCTTTCTCATGCCCGTTTCCCCTTTCCGGCGGCCTTTGCATGGGCCGCCGCGTCCTTTTCATAGGCCTCCACAATCCGCTGGACCATGACGTGGCGCACCACGTCGGCGTTGGTCAGCTGGCAGATGCCAATCCCCTCCACATTTTGAAGCACCCGCATCGCCTCCTTTAGACCAGAGGTCTTGTCGGCAGGCAGGTCGATCTGGGTCACGTCGCCGGTGATGACGATTTTGGACCCAAAGCCAAGGCGGGTCAGGAACATTTTCATCTGTTCCCGGCTGGTGTTTTGCGCTTCATCCAGAATGATGAAGCTGTCGTCCAGCGTCCGGCCCCGCATATAGGCCAGCGGAGCCACCTCGATATTTCCCCGCTCCAGATATTTCTGGTACGTCTCCGCGCCCAGCATGTCAAAAAGCGCGTCATACAGCGGCCGGAGGTACGGGTCCACCTTGCTCTGCAAATCGCCGGGCAGAAAGCCCAGCCGCTCTCCTGCCTCTACCGCGGGACGGGTAAGAATGATGCGGTTGACCTGCTTGTCCCGAAACGCCGCCACCGCGGCGGCCACGGCGAGATAGGTCTTGCCGGTACCCGCCGGTCCAACGCCCACGGTGACGGTGTTTTTCAACACCGATTTCAAATACTGCTTCTGTCCGATGGTCTTGGGCTTCACGGGCCGGCCCTTGGCGGTGATGCACAGCACGTCGCCGGTCAGCTCCGCGATCTGCTCTTCTTTGCCGGCCCGGACAAGGGTCATCACATAGCGCACGTTCTGCTCCCCAATGGCCTCGCCCCGGGAAGAGAGGGTCAAAAGTCCCTGCACAGCCTTCACCGCCAGCATCACGTCCTCCGGCTCGCCCTCCACCCGCAGCTCGCCGTCTCGGTTCCCCACGGCCACGGAAAATTCCTGTTCCACCAGACGGATATTCTCGTCGAAGGACCCGAAAATATTGATCGCCTGTTCCAACCGTTCAATGCTGATTCGCTGTTCCAAAATACGACCACTCCTGTTTGCCGGTGAAACGGGGTGAACCCCCCGCCGTCCGGTTTCTGATGAATTTATCCCGCTGCCGGGAATCAGCCAACGCCGGCAATGCCGCGGCGCTTTGTAAAAGAGCATCCGGCGGAATCAGCCCGTCTCGGCTTCAAGGGCCGTCGTCTGCCCGATCTCCTCCACGCACTCGGCGGACAATGTCACGCGCAAAACGTCTCCATTCTGCCGGGATGAGACAAGGGTGGAACGGATTTCACCGTCCTCGCCCATCAACGCGGTCAGGTAGGCGGTCAGAACCGTTTTGCCCTCCGCCTCCGCCTCTGCGGCGGTGCGGGTGCGCGCAAGCAGCTCATAAGGACGATAGCTCTCTTTTTCCACGGTGACGGGCAGCGGCAATCCGAAAAGCTCCAACTGCTGTCTTGTCATTATTTTATCATAAGTTGCCCCAAAATAGCTACTGCTTCCATAGAATTTTATTCGCTGCTTTCCAAAAATCAGCGAGTAGCGCTCTTTTGCCTCCGTTTGGTCGCTTTTTTCCTGAATGGTCAAGGGAAAATCCGCGCTCAGACGATACCACGTCCGGGCGGTGACAAAGCCCTGCGCCGTGGTAATGCGCGCACCAAAGGTGTCCAAGTCCTCAATGCCGGAAATCAAAATCTGATCTTTTTCCACCGTATCGCCCATGAGAATGCATTTTTTGCCCAAAAACGCCTGTACCCGCAGCACCAGTCCGTCCCGCCGGGCCGTCACGTTACAGGGGGCGCGGCGGTTCAGTAGCTCCGGCGCAGGCACCCGCTCCCGCACCTGCACATAGGCCCGGCAGCCGGAGACGTTCACCGTCAGCCAGCTCAATTCGGGAATTTCCAACAGAATGTGGTTGCGCAAATCCTCGCCGTCGATGGAAAAGCCGAAGGTTCCAAAGCCCACGCCGTTTTCCTCCAGCGCCCGCAATATTTTCTCCTCCGGAACGGTCACCGCGCCGTCCACCGTGATATCCCAGATGAAGAAGGAACCGAAAAACAGCGCCAAGGCGCACCCCACCAGACAGGCCGCCAACGCCTGCCTCCGCCGGAGCTTGCCAAGCGCAAAGGGTGCGCCCTCCCGTTTTTGTACATGGAGCGTGCAGTCCAAATTTCGGGTCAAAAGGCGCAGAAGATGAAAATCCCGCCGGGTGAGCACGCAGAAAAACGCCGTGGAGCTCTCCCACCGCACGTCCCGCAGCTCCAGCTTCCGCTGGGCGCAGAGGTTCATGATCCGCTCTGGAAATGTACTCTCTATCCGCAGCCGCACCTGCCCCCGCAGGCGGTTTACCAGTTCTTCAAGCATCTGTCCTCACCCACTCCACCGCATCCACGATCCCGCCGATCCGCAGTTCTTCTCCCGTCATAGCCTCCAGCGTCAGCTTGCGTCCCCGGACCCGCAGAATTCCGCAGGGCGTGTTCACGTCGATCTGCTGATCGCTGTATGATAAAATTCCGCTGTGGTGTTCCAAAAACAGCCGCCGGTCGCCGATCATTTCCATATGGCACAATCCCGCCACCACGTCGCCGGGGAGGTCGAACAGCTCCGCCAGCTCTGTCAGCGGCGTGTCCCGCCGCTTGCGTTTTTCCATCGTCTCACCTCGCTCAACTGTATGAAGACAGGTGGGAAAACTTGCCTGTGAGCGCCGCTTTTTCACTGCGCCTGCAGGCATGACCATCCCCACCGGCGCATAGGGTATCCCGAGGGGGCGGTGAGGTGAAAAGGAAAACGGTTTTGTGCCTGCTGGCGGCGCTCGGGCTGGCGGCGCTGCTGGCAAACGCGGAGGGTGTGCGCCAAAACGTGAGCGAGGCGCTGACTCTGTGCGGGGAAACGGTCATTCCCTCCCAGTTTCTTTTCCTCACCGCCAGCTCTCTGCTGGTGTCGCTTGGCGTGGGGGAGGTACTGGCCCCCCGGCTGGAATTTTTGATGTGGCCGCTGTTCCGGGTGGACGGCGCGGGAGCCACGGCGCTGATTCTGGGCCTTGTGGGCGGCTATCCCATCGGCGCGCGGACGGCAGCGGAACTGTATCGGGAAAACCTGGTCAGCGAGGCAGAGGCGGAGCGGCTGCTGGCATTTTGCAACACGGCAAACCCCGCCTTTCTCATCAGCGTTCTGGGCGCGGGCGTGTTCCACAGTGTCCGGGTGGGGGTCTGGCTGTGGCTGATCCATGTGCTGTCCGCCCTTTTGACGGGAATCTTGTTCCGAGGAGGGGCCACGGTGCGCGCGAAGCCACGGCAGCGGTTTGTCTCCCGCGCCGTGCCGCTGACCACGGCGTTTGTGGGCGCGGTGCGGGGGGCGCTGTCGTCCATGTTGAACATCTGCGCCTTTGTCACCGTATTCTATGTGCTGGCCCAGCCTTTGCGGAACCTGACCGGCTTTGTGGGCGCGGCGGCGGTGGGTTTCTTGGAGCTGTTCTCCGTCATTCCGCTGGTTCCTAACAGCTCTGCCGGATTTGTACTGGCGTCGGTGCTGGCGGGCTGGGGCGGAGTGTCGGTGCTGTTCCAAACCTTGGCGGTGCTGGCAGACAGCGGCCTTTCCACCCGAAACTGCCTGTTGGGCAAAGCTGTCCAGTCCGGGCTGTCGGGCGGGCTTGCTTTGCTTGTGGTTGGATATGTTATGGGGTAAAAATCATGCTTCGTCATGGGGGCCGCGCCTTGCGCGGCTCCCATGCTTTTTGTATGCTCATGGGAGATCGCTTATCCGCACGGTCTTTTTTCATAATCATTATACAGAATATCTGTATTTCAGATAAATAAAAATATCTTGTTTTAAGATACATATACTTTTATCAGGTGATAAAAAATGCGGAATGAAATTTTGAAATACGAGCGCATTCGCAGCCTTCGAATCGACCGGGGACTGACGCAGGAGGCGGTTGCGGAAGTGCTGCATGTGAAGCAAAATACGTATTCTCAATACGAGATCGGTGTGTTGAATTATCCGCTGGACGTGGTTGTCCGTCTCGCGGAATATTATGGCGTCAGCGTGGACTATCTGGTCGGCCTGACCAGCGAAATGACGCCCTATCCCCGGAGGCAGAGAGAAAAATGAACGGCTTTCATGCGATTTTAGACCTGCTCTTCCCTCAAAAATGTCCCTTCTGCGGCCGGGTCGCGGATGGGGCAGGCATCTGCCCCGCCTGTGAACGCTCCCTGCCATGGGCCGAGGGGGATGCCGGGCTCCGCACCGGACCGGACGGACTTTGCTGCGCTGCGCCCCTCCTTTATGAGGGTGCGGTGCGGACCGCTTTGCTGCGCCTGAAATTTCAAGGCGGGACCCATCTGGCCCGTCCGCTGGGAGAACTAGTCTGCCGGTGCGCCGCAGAGCGGTTTGCCGGAGAGTTTGATGTGGTGACTTGGGTTCCGGTGGGGCCGAAACGCTTGAAGGAGCGGGGTTTCGATCAAGCGCGGCTGCTGGCGCAGTCCGCATGCCGCCTGTGGGGAACCGCGCCGGAAAAACTGCTGGTGAAAAAAGTAAACACCCCGGCCCAGTCGGAGCTTGCAGACGCCGATGCGCGGCGGGCCAATGTTCTGGGTGTATACGCCCTCGCACCCGGCGCGGATGTGGCGGGGCGGCGCGTTCTGTTGATCGACGACATCTGTACCACCGGCTCCACCCTGACGGAATGCATCCGCACACTGAAAGGCGGCGCAGCGGAGCAGGTGGTCTGCGCGGCGGTGGCGCTGACATGCGCAAAACGAGACGTGTCATCCGGCAAAACACGTCCTCGGATTAACGGAGAAGAATGTTGAAAATTTTTCATTTTAACAGAATGTACTTGCAATCCCATAGGGCCGTCGGTATAATATATCCGTATGATTGTATGCGGTAAAAGCCGCTTCTCATAATTTTGAAGAATTCGGCAGAAAATACAGTAGAAAGAGCATGAGGTGGAGGCTATGTCCATGGCAAAAGATATCGGTATCGATCTTGGTACCGCTTCCGTTTTGGTATACGTCAAAGGCAAGGGAATTGTTCTGAACGAGCCCAGCGTGGTCGCGCTGGACAAAAACACCGGCAAGCTGCTTCAGGTTGGCGCGGATGCGCAGGCCATGCTGGGCCGTACCCCCGGCAACATCATCGCGATCCGTCCCCTGCGTGAAGGCGTTATTTCCGACTATGACATGACGGAGCGGATGCTCCGCGAGTTTATTCGGAAAGTGGCGGGCTTCTCCTTCTTCAAGCCCCGGGTCATCATCTGCATCCCCTCCGGTATCACCGAGGTGGAAGAGCGCGCCGTGATCGACGCGGGCATTCAGGCGGGTGCGCGAAAAGTATACCTGATTGAGGAGCCTGTGGCTGCGGCCATCGGCGCGGGCATTGACATCGCCAAGCCCGACGGACACATGGTGGTGGATATCGGCGGCGGCACCGCCGACATCGCGGTGATTTCCCTGAGCGGCGTGGTGGAATCCGCATCCATCAAGGTCGCAGGCGACCAGCTGAATGAGGCGGTCGTGAAGTATATGCGCCGCAAGCACAATCTGCTGGTGGGTGAGCGGACCGCCGAAGAGATGAAAATTAAGCTGGGCTGCGTGTTCCCCAAGGACGAGGAGGAAACGCTGGACGTAAAGGGCCGGTGTCTGTTGACGGGTCTTCCCAAGGTCATCACCGTCAGTTCCACGGAGATGATGGACGCTTTTGAGGAGCCGGTAGAGCGCATTATGGAGGCCATCCACTCCGTTTTGGAGCGGACGCCTCCCGAGCTGGTGGCGGATATTTCCACCAACGGCATTGTCATGACCGGCGGCGGCAGCTTGGTTTCCGGCTTTGACAAGCTGGTGGCGGCGCGGACAGGCATCCACACGGTGGTGGCAGAGGATGCGATCTCCTGCGTGGCTCTGGGCACCGGAAAGAGCTTGGATGCACTCAACAGCATGCAGGACGGCACGCAGAATCTGAGCCGTCGGCGGCAGATGAATTAAACGCAGAAAATCACGAAGGGCGGCCTCGAAATGGGGCCGCCCTTCGCTTGTTTATCCATAGAAACTCCGACATGCTTCTTTCGGAGCGAGTGTCAAATGCAGATGAAAAGAGAGGGCCTGCCAATGGCAGGCCCTCTCTTTCAAAAGATTTGCTTATTTTTCTTCCAGACCCGCTGTTCCGGTTTTTCTTGCGAAACCAGATTCTCTCTCGCCCAGAATGTGAACGTTCAGGTGGTTATAGGTCATCTCCACGCCCTTTTCCGCGAATGCGTCCCGCAGATTTTCCCCAAGGCTGAGATACACGCCCCAGTAATGCTCCGGCGTACACCAGCAGTATACGCTGTACTCGATGGCGCTGGACTGATAGTCCGTCAGGTAGACCGAGGGTGCGGGGTCCGTCAGCTGATCTCCCGTCCGCTCCAGCGCCAGGAGGCAAGCGGCTTTCACCGCTTGCGTGGGCGCGTCATAGGACGCGGTGACCTTTCGGCAGACCCGGCGGCGGCCAAGGGCCGTATAATTCGTCAGCTTGCTGGAAGACAGCGCCTTGTTGGGAACCAACACGGTCAGCCCCTCCGGGGTAATCAGTTTCGTGCGGTTCAGGGTGATTTCCTCCACTGTGCCGGAAACGCCGTCAGCCTCGATAAAATCCCCAATCACAAAGGGGCGGGAACTGAGCAGCACCAACCCGCCGGCCACATTGCCCAAAATATCCTCCGCCGCCAACGTAATGCCCAGAGATGCAACGCTTAAAAGCGCCACCAGCGAGGTGGCGTCTACATTCAGTGCGCCCAAGACAATAATGACCGCAATGGCATACAGCACCAGCCGCAGCGCCATCAGCAGATATTTCTGCACCCGGTCGTCCAGCTTTGTTCGTCGGATCAGGCTGCGCAGCAGCTTCATCACCACCCGAATCACCAGCAGACACACCAGCAACGTGACGACCGCAGAAAACAGCTCGCTGATGGTCAGCTTCATTCCAGGGATGGAGGTTTGCAAGAAAGCCTCAAATTCCTTCATAGCCCGCGTCCGTTATTTTTCAGCGCGGTCGGACTGAATCAGCAGCTTCAGCGCCTCCACGGCCACCTTGACGGAGGCGGTGGTGTCTTCGCTCATCGTCTGATCCATGCCCGCCTTCTCCCGCTCCTGATTCCACACCACATGGAAGCAGGAGCCACACCGCACGCCCAGCGCCGCCGCCACCACAAAGATGGCCGCGGACTCCATCTCGCTGGCTTTCACGCCCAAACGCTTCCAGCTCTCCCACTTCTGCTGAAGCTCATAGTAAACCGGGGATTTGTCCGGGCTGTGCTGTCCGTAAAAGCTGTCCTTGCACTGGACAACGCCGGTATGGAGGGGATAGCCCAAATTCTTCGTGGCCTGCGCAAGGCAGCCGGTGATTCCGAAATCCGCCACGGCGGGGAACTCAATGGGCGCGTATTCCATGCTGGTATGTTCAAACCGGACGGCCCCCGTGGCCACCACGATGTCGCCGGACTTCACGTCCAGCGCAATCCCGCCGCAGGTACCGGTGCGGATGAAGGTATCCGCACCGCACTTTGTCAGCTCCTCCATGGCGATAGCGGCGGAAGGCCCGCCGATCCCCGTGGAGCAGACGGACACCTTCTCGCCCAAGAGCGTGCCGGTATAGGTGGTGTACTCCCGGTTTTGAGCCACCTTTTCCGCGTTGTCAAACAGCGCGGCAATGGCGGGAACGCGGCCCGGGTCCCCGGGCAGGATGCAGTAGCGGCCCACGTCTCCGGGGGCACACTGGATATGATACTGTTTCGGCAAATCATGCATACCGATCACCTCAAATCAGATTTCCCATTTCGGATAATGGAAGATTTTATTATATCAAATTTGCCAGCAAATTTCAATAGGTCAACCTATCGTGGGCGGGACTCATTTCATGGTCACAACCGTTACGCCGTCCTCGCCCTCGCCATAGACACCCAATCGGAAGGACTTCACCGCCTTGTTCCGCCGCAGCAGCGCGTGGACGGCTTTTCGCAGAGCGCCGGTTCCCTTTCCGTGGATAATGGTGACGGTTTCCAACCGGCCCATCACGGCGGCGGAGAGGAAATTTTCCACCACGCCCTCCGCCTCGATCGTCTCCATTCCCCGGATGTCCAGTTCGCTGGAGGCGGCGGTGCGCAGCAGCTGCGCCGCTCGGGACTGAATGGACACGGCAGGCTTTTTTTGCTGTTTCGGCTCCTCGATCAGCCGCACCTCACCCGCCTTCACGGTCATTTTCATCCGGCCCGCCTGCAGCTGGAGCGTACCGTCCTTTCCAACGGAAAGCACCTCCGCCCAAGTTTTCACGCCGGGAATCTCCACCTGATCTCCCTTTTGAATGGGGCGGCTGGGCTTGGGGATCGGCTCCGGGTCGAATTCCCGGCTGCGGAGCTTTTCTTCCGCCTCGTTCAGTCCCCGCCGAATGGCGGCCTGTGCCTCGTTGAGATTCTGGGCGGCATCCGCCCGGGCCTGCTGCTTGCGCAGCTCGGCCAATTCGTTCATGGTTGCGTCGGCGGCGTTTTTCGCGTCCCGCAGGATGCGGCGGGCGTCTGCCTCGCCCCGGCTGCGGGCATTGTCGCGGGCCCGCTCCATCTGGGTGCGGAACTCCCGCGCCTTGCGGGCGTCCTCTTCCCGCTGCTGGAAAAGGCGATCCGCCTCCAGCTGCTTTTTTTCAAGCGCCTGCCGCTTCTGCTCCAGCTGGGTGAGCACATCCTCAAACCGGACGCTGTCCCCGGCCATCTGGGCCTTGGCATCCTCCACCACATCGTCGGGCAAACCCAGACGCTTGGAGATGGCAAAGGCGTTGGACTTGCCGGGAATTCCGATCAAAAGCCGATAGGTGGGCTTCAGGCTCTCCACATCAAACTCGCAGGAGGCATTTTCCACCCCGGCAGTTGTCATGGCGAAGGTCTTCAGCTCCGCGTAGTGAGTGGTGGCAGCAATCTTCGCCCCGGTCGCCCGCACCCGCTGGATAATGGCGATGGCCAATGCCGCGCCCTCCACCGGGTCCGTTCCTGCGCCCAACTCGTCGAACAGCACCATCGTCCGCCGGTCCGTCTCCTCCAGAATCCGGACGATGCTGGTCATGTGGGAGGAAAACGTGGAGAGGCTCTGCTCAATACTCTGCTCATCTCCAATGTCCGCCAGCACCCGCTCGTATACGGAAATCTGGCTGCCGGACGCTGCGGGGATGTGAAGTCCGCACTGGGACATCAAGGTTAAAAGGCCCAGCGTCTTGAGGCTCACGGTCTTACCTCCCGTGTTGGGGCCGGTGATAACCAGCGTGTCAAAGCTGTCCCCCAGCTCAAGGTCGATGGGAACCGCTTTTGCCCGGTCCAGCAGCGGGTGGCGGGCCTTTCGCAGGACCACGGCCCCGTCCCGACGAACCTCTGGCCGGATGCCGTCCAACTTATAGGAAAGCTGCCCCTTGGCGAAAATCAAATCCAAGTGCACCAGCGCATCGTAGTCCCACTGGATGTCCTCCCGGTGGTTCGCCGCGTCGGCGGACAACTCCGCGAGAATCCGCTCGATCTCCTTTTTCTCCTTGGCCTCCAGTTCGATGTACTCGTTGTTGGCCTGCACCACACCCATCGGTTCCACAAACAGGGTCGCTCCGGTGGAGGACACATCATGGACCAGTCCCGGAAGCGCGCCCTTCTGCTCTGCTTTCACCGGCACCACAAACCGCCCGTCCCTCTGGGTGATGATGCTCTCCTGCAAAACCTTGCTGTAAGACGGGGATGAGATGATACGCTGCAAAACCTGACGGCTTTTCGCCTGCGCCGCACGCATCTTACGGCGGATGTCGTTCAACTCGGGGCTGGCGTTGTCCGAAATGGTATCCTCGTCCAAAATGACGGTCTTGATTTTCTCCTCTAGAAAACGATTGCCATGAAGGGATAAAAACAGGTGGTCGATGGCGGTTTTCTCTCCGGCGTCGCCGTTAAAATACTCCCGTGTCCGCCGGGCGGCAGTCAAAAGGCCCGCGATGGTCAGCAGCTCATGGGTATTCAATCCGCCGCCCCGGTCCGCCCGGTCCAAAGACTCCCGCACCGGTTTGAGGCCGGAAAAGGACGGACTGCCCCGCAGGCCGATCATCTCCCGGGCCGCGTCAGTCTGGTCCAGAAGCCGCAGAACCTCCTCCGGCTCCGTCTCCGGTGTCAGCGCCAGAGCGCGGCGCTTTGCCTCGTCGCTGACCGCTTGCTCCGCCAGCATCGCCAGCACCCGGGGCAACTCCAGCGTCCTCATGGATTTTTCAAATAATTCGCTCATAATCTATCCTTTTCGTATAAAACATCCGCAATTGTACAAAATGTATCACAAATTTGACAGGCTTTTGTAATAGTCCAACGTCCGAAAGCCCCGTTCCAACTGAACCGCCACATACCGCTCCGCCGCGGCGGAGAGTTGTTCCAGTGCCTCGCCCGTCAGGGCAAAGGCATAGAGCCGCTTGGGATCTCCATAGACAATATGCCGCAAGGCGGCTACCGCTTCCGGGCAAAGCGGCAAAGTCCCGCCCCGGCCCGGCCCGCTGCAGGCTGCGCAGCGCAAAACGCCCTGCACCGGGTCCAGGAATGCGTCTTTCATTTCCACCTCGCCGCACAAAGCGCATCCATCCGCCAGCGGTTCGTATCCCGAAAGGCATAGTAACTTCCATTCAAAGGCGAGCTTTGCCAGTTCCCGCGGCTTTTTCAGGGCATCCAGCGCATAGAGTCCGTTAAGCAGGTGACTCAAAAGCTCCGGCGCGGGAATCTCCGGGGAGGAGACAGCCTCCGTCAGTTCCGCAAAATAAAATCCAAGAGCCAGCGTCTCAAAATTCGTCCGCAGTCCGTCAAACAGGGCCAGCGTGGTTCCCTCGTTCAGATAGTACCACTCTCCCCGGTGGGTCAGGGTCATCTCACTGTAAGCCAGTGTCTGGCAGGCCGCTGTAAAGCGGCAGGACTTGCGCCGCGCTCCCTTGGCGATGACTGGGATTTTCCCGTGATCGGGCGTGAGAACGGTAAGAATTTTATCTGCCTCTTTCGTCTCCGTCTCCCGCAGCACCGCGCCCCGGGTCACCAGATCGCTCATGGGTTCTCCCCCTTCATGCGGAGGCGAGCGCCTCCATAAATTCCCGATACAACGCGTAGTATTCCGGCGCGCCGGTGACCCAGAACAGGGCCCAGCAAATTTCTTCAGTCATGTTCTATCACCTCTTCCGGTCAGTATGACCGATTTTGTCGAAAACATGGCTGGAAATGACTGTAATCTTCATAAGCAACCGTATCCTCGCCGTCTCCGACAGCGAGGCTGAATTTCAAACGCTTCGGCACAAGAACCGAAACGCGCGTACCATCAAAGTTCTGCGATGATTATAGCACAGGCGTAAAGCGTCGGCAAGTGTGGACATGTCCCGGGCAGGGCCAAAAAAACACCCGGACAGCGTCCGGGTGTACAGTTCGTCACATCTTGCAATTGTTCGCCCGACCCCGGCAAAATCCGGCGTGAAACGGCCTCATACGGACTGCTAATAGAAATCCTGCACCAATCGGCAATTGTTTGTCTTTGGCAAAGACAGCCGCGATGATACGCGCAAAAAAAGCTGTCGGGTCTGCAAGGGTTTAATTAGTAGCCCGTATCAGTTCTCGTCGGAGTGCTTACCCCCGTCATCGGGGCACAGGGCGTTGTCCAACAAGAAAAGAAGCTCCAACGTACTGCGGAACGACGTATCCCGTTTTCCCTCCAGCCACTGCACCGTCCCCTGCCAAGTGCTGTTCTGCCGAAACAGAATCCGCAGGCGGAACGTGGCCGACAGCCCCTTGTCGGGCGTAACGGCAGCCGGCTGAAGCGGTTCTTCCATCAGCGGCTGAAATTTGCGAAGGCAGGAAAACGTCTCGGGAAAACGAAGCTCATCCAACAGCGATTCCACTATCCGCAGAAGCTGGATCACACCGTAAAATTGGACCGCCCGTCCAAGGCTGGGATGTACCAGATGCCCCTCCGGAATCCGATTTTCGTACCTGTCCACGCAGATCAGGATGTCGCGGTATTCATTTTCCCAGTACCTTTTCTGCATCCGCTTCCCGACCTCCGCCCCAAACGTGTAAATTAAAGAATCAAAAACTAAGAGGTAGTATAACATACCGATTGGAAAAATCGGCTATATTTTTATGAATTTTCTTCTATTTCATGAAAATTTAGTATATCGACAAAATTTTGACAAATAATTGGGCAGTTTTTCGCAAATTTCTACTACACAGCTTGCTCATTCGCTTCCTTTTTCCAGCGCCTTGGTCAGCGCTTCCCGCAAGGGACGGACTTTTCCGGTCAAATTGTTTTTTTCTAAAATCTTCTTAATCTCCCCGGTGGTCTGAAGCATTTCCTCATGGAACCCGGCGGCGGAAACCCGCAGCGCGCCATGACCCAGAATGATGATCTGCTCCGCGCCGTCGGACGAAACCACCCGCACCCGGTGCTCCCGCCCGATCTGATACGTGGTCCGCTCGATATAAGCGTCCGCCGTCTCCGCTTCTTTTGTATAGACCACATGGATATTGTGGTACTTTTCCACTTTTTCAATTCCGCCCTTTACCTTATATGCGTCAAACACCACGATTACCTTGCACCGGCGAAAAGCCTGATAATTGCTCATCAGGTCACACAGCTCCCGGCGGGCAGCGTCCAAGTGCTCCGCAGCCACGGTTTTCAACTCGTCCCACGCAAAGATCACGTTGTAACCGTCCACCAGCAGATATTCCGGCCCGGCAGGCCGGGGAGCGGCCGCAGGCTCCGGCCGTGCAGACGACGCAGGCACCGGCTTTTGAAAAGCCCGGCGCTTCACCGGCCCGTAAGTCCGCTCAAAAATTGCCTGCAACTCCTTGTCCTGCTCCACCGTTCCGACGTAGGATGCGGAACGGGCCGCCGCGGGCGGCGATTGCTCGTCCAAAGGCCGCGCGCCAAGGTGCACTCCACTGTTCACATGGGCATGGGCTGGAACCTGATCCCATTTGACATTGTACCCCGCACCGTGAGCGCAAAAGACGGAATCCGCCGGGTTTTCCAAATCCCGCTCCGGGTCGTATCCCGCCGCGTCCACAACCGCCTCCTGATTCCGACAGGGGCGATAGCCGCCGGGGGCGCAGGTCAGCCGACCCCGTCCTCTGGTATAGGCGGTTACCTCTGCGGCATAGTCCCTCAAGGCCGAGGCGGGTGCGCTCCCAGTGAACAGAGCTTCCTCCCCCACCGTTTCCGGCGGCGCAAAATCCCCGCCCATGCGCTGCAAATCCGCCATGGCCCGGCCCGTCTGGGCGGTGGGCAGGGTCAATCGAAAGTCATACCAAGGCTCCAGCAGCACGCTTTGCGCCGACAGCAAGCCCTGTCGCAAAGCCCGCCATGCGGCCTGACGGAAATCGCCGCCCTCGGTGTGCTTTTCATGGGCGCGGCCCGCGATCAGCGTAATCTTCATATCCGTGACCGGCGAACCGGTGAGAACGCCGGGATGGCTCCGTCCCGCCAGCTGACTCAGCACCAGCCGCTGCCAGCCAAGAGCCAGCACGTCCTCCGAACAGGCAGAGGCAAACCGTAGCCCTGCGCCCCGTTCCAACGGCTCCAGCAACAGGTGCACCTCCGCATAGTGGCGCAGAGGCTCGAAATGCCCAATACCGATCACCGGGGCGGCAATCGTCTCCCGATAAACAATCGCGCCGGGTCCAAAGGCCACGTCCAGATCAAACCGCTCCTTTAAAAGCCGCTGCAAAATCTCCAGCTGAATCGTCCCCATCAGCTGGAGATTGATAGCTCCGGTCCGCTCCTGCCACGAGACATGCAGCTGGGGGTCCTCCTCCTCAATTTGACGCAGCTGCATCAGCGCCGTGTGGGGGTCGCAGCGGTCCGGCAAAAGCACCTGACAGGTCAGAGCCGGTTCCAGCATAGGGGGCGCGGATGCTTCTTCCTCGCCCAGCCCCTCGCCGCAGAAGGTGCGGGTCAATCCGGTGACGGCACAAACGGTCCCCGCCTCCGCCGCGTCAACGGCCCGGAATTTCGCTCCGGAATAGACGCGAATCTGATCCGCCTTCTCCTGCCAGTCCTCCCCATCTCGACTGCCGCAGAGCAGATCTTTCACCCGCAGCGTCCCGCCGGTGACCTTTAGATGGGTCAGCCGCGCGCCCTGCGGATCTCTTGAAATCTTATAGACCATCGCGCCAAAGGCGCTTCCATAGACCGGCGATGGTGCAAAGCGCCGCAATCCGTCCAGCAGCTCCTCCACCCCGCCCAGCCGCAGCGCCGCACCGAACAGGCAGGGAAACAGCTTCCGCTCCCCCACCAGCGCGGCAATCGTCTCGTCTTTCAGCTGGCCGCAGGCCAGATACTCCTCCATGGCCGCCTCACCGCAAAGGGCGATTTCCTCTCCCCGCTCCGCATCCGGCCCGGAGAAATCCACGCACCCGCCGTCCAAGCGGCTTTTCAGCTCCGCCAGCAGCGCGGAGCGGTCCGTCCCCGGCTGGTCCATCTTGTTGACGAACAGGAAGGTGGGCACTCCATACCGCGCCAGCAGCCGCCAAAGCGTCAGCGTGTGGCCCTGAACGCCGTCCGCACCGCTGACCACCAACACCGCGCAGTCCAGTACCCGGAGCGTCCGCTCCGCCTCGGAGGAAAAGTCCGCGTGGCCGGGGGTGTCCAGCAGCGTCAGCTCTAAACCGTCCAGCGGCAGCACCGCCTGCTTTGAAAAAATAGTGATGCCCCGCTCCCGCTCCAGCGCAAACGTATCCAAAAACGCGTCCCGGTGATCCACCCGTCCCAATTTGCGCAGCACCCCACCGGTATAGAGCAGTCCTTCGGTCAGCGTGGTCTTTCCCGCATCCACATGAGCCAATATCCCAATTGCCAATTTTTTCATTGTATTCCCCGCTCATCCCGTTCAAAATCCGTAAATTTTCCTCCAGTATAGCAGTCTTATGCCAGAAGGTCAAAAATAACATTTGCTTTTACCCAAATATTCACTATAATGTCACTTGTAGAAGTACGCGAAATGAACGGCGACTACCGCCAAAATACAACAGAGTGAAAATCGAGGATCAATATCTATGAAAATCATCATCGTGGGCGCCGGGAAAGTCGGGCTGGCGCTGGCGCAGCACTTGTCCACGGAGCACAGCGTAACCGTTATTGACGAGAACCCCCAGCTCCTTGACCACATCATCAACGTCTACGACTTGATGGGTGTGTGCGGCAACGGCGCCTGCGCCGACGTGCAGAAGGAGGCGGACGCGGGACGGACCAATCTCCTCATCGCCACCACCTCCAGCGACGAGATCAACATTTTGACCTGCCTTGTGGCAAAAACGCTGGGCGTTCAGCATACCATCGCCCGTATCCGCAACCCGGAATACGAAAAGCAGCTGCGGTATATGCGCGGCGAGCTGGGTCTTTCCATGTCCATCAATCCGGAGCGGGCCACCGCTCGGGAGATTGCCCGTGTCCTCCGGTTCCCCAACGCCATGAAGCTGGAGTCCTTTTCCAAGGGCCGGCTGGAGCTGGTGGAATACCGTCTGTCCGTCGGCAGTCCGCTCAACGGCGTGCTTCTCAGCGACCTTTATAAAAATCTGCGGGCAAGAGTTCTGGTCTGCGCCGTGGCCCGAAAGGATCAGACCATCATTCCCTCCGGCGACTTTGCCCTGCAGGACGGGGACACCATTTACATCACCGCGACTCCCCACGAACTGGAACAGTTTTTCCGGCATCTGGGAGAGTTTAAGGGCAAGGCATCCTCGGTCATGATCGTGGGCGCCAGCAAGCTGTGCTACTATTTGGCACAGGAGCTGACCGAAATGGGCATGACCGTCAAGATTATTGATCAGAATTCCGAACGCTCTACCCGCATGAGCGAGCTTTTGCCCAAGGCCCTTGTCATCACCGGCGACGGCACGGACAGCGAGCTTTTGCGGGAGGAAGGTCTGGAACGGACAGACGGCTTCGTGGCGATCACCGGCATGGACGAGGCAAACATTCTGATGGCGCTCAGTGTGACGCGGCAGTATCAAAACTGCAAGGTGGTGGCAAAGATCAACCGCCAGTCTCTGGTGGATTTGGTGTCCACCGAGAGCATGATCGGCAGTGTGGTTTCCACCGGCTCTGTCACCGCAGAGCTGATTTTACAGTACGTCCGCGCCATGCAAAACGCCTCCGGCTCTCAGGTTAAAACGCTGCACCGCCTGATTGGCGGCACGGTGGAGGCGCTGGAATTCGGCATCTGCCCCAATTCTCCCCTGATCGGCGTACCGCTGCGGGACTTGAAGCTCCGCTCCGGGATTCTGCTGGCGGGCATCGTCCGTCAAAATGGGAAGATTGTCATTCCCTCCGGATCGGATGCGATCAACGCCGGAGACGACGTGATCGTGGTCACCACCAGCACCTTGCGGGACATCCGCGACATTTTGCAGTAAAAAGGACAGATATCGTTGAATAGAAGAATGATTGCCTACATCCTCGGCAGAATTCTGCTGGTGGAGGCGGCGCTGCTTGCGCTGCCCATGCTGGTGGCGATTCTTTACAAGGAGTCGGCTGAACCGTTTTTGATCCCCATGCTGGCGCTCGTCCTCTGCGGCGTCCTGCTGGGGCGTATAACCCCTCGCACCCGGACACTCTATGCAAGAGACGGTCTGGCCATCGTGGCTCTGGCGTGGATCGTGATGTCCTTTTTCGGAGCCATGCCCTTTTATATTTCCCACTCCATGCCCACATTTGTGGACTGTTTTTTTGAAACCGTCTCCGGCTTTACCACCACGGGCGCCAGCATTTTAACGGAAATTGAGCATCTGAGCCAAGGAATTCTGTTCTGGCGCAGCTTTACCCACTGGGTAGGCGGCATGGGCGTTCTGGTATTTGTCATGGCAATTCTGCCCATGTCCGACGGACATGGGATGCATCTTTTGCGGGCGGAGGTTCCCGGCCCCGTGGTGGGCAAGCTGGTGAGCCGTCTGGGGGACACCGCCAAAATCCTGTACAGCATTTACCTTGTCATGACAGTGGTGGAAATCATTTTGCTTCTGCTTGGGGGGATGCCGCTGTTTGACGCCTGCATCCATGCCTTCGGCACCGCCGGCACCGGCGGCTTCAGCAGCCGCAACCTCAGCGTGGGGGCATACAACAGCCCCTATTTCGACATCGTGATCGGAATTTTCATGCTGCTGTTTGGTGTAAACTTTAATCTCTATTATTTCCTGCTTATCGGCAAGGTGCGGGACGTGCTGCGGTCTGAGGAACTGCGGGCCTATTTCCTGATCGTGGCGGCGTCCACCGTCACCATCGCCTGGAATATCACCCACCTGTTCGGCTCTTTTGCCACCGCCATGCGGTACTCCTTCTTTCAGGTGTCCTCCATCATCACCACCACCGGATACGCCACTGCGGACTTCAACCTCTGGCCAAGCTATTCCAAGGTGGTTCTGGTTCTTTTGATGTTCGTGGGAGCCTGCGCCGGTTCCACCGGCGGCGGCATCAAAGTTGCCCGCCTTGTGATTCTGGCAAAGATGTCCATCAGCGACATGCGCCAGATGCTTCACCCCAGCGCCGTGGCCACCGTGCGGGTGGAGGGCCGTCCGCTCAATGTCAAGCTCCTGCGCAGCACCCACATGTTTTTGGTGGTATATCTGCTGTTGATGGCCGGGTCTACCCTTCTTTTGAGTCTGGATGGGTTTGACCTTGTCACCACCTTCACCGCCGTGGTTTCCTGCATGAACAACATCGGGCCGGGTCTGGAACTGGTCGGCCCCATGGGGAACTTCTCGGCGTTCTCCCCGGCGGCCAAGCTCCTGCTGTCGTTCGACATGCTGGCCGGCAGACTGGAACTGTTCCCGATGCTGCTGTTGGGACCGTCCCTTTGGCGAAGACATAGTTTCCGCAGATAACGCACAGAAGGGCGGGGCTTCAGCCCCGCCCTTTTAATCAGAGAAAAAATCTTTGGAGAATTCGTCTTGTTTATGAAATCTGCCATTGACAAGCGCCGCTCTTTCCACTAAAATATACCGTTAGAGTATGCACAAACAAGGAGGTACACCATGGGTTTTCTGCTGGCTCGCGGCAGTGTTTTTTTGAACGGCGGTTTCCAGACGGCAGACGTTGCCGTTGAGAATGGCCGTATTGTTTCCATTTCTCCCTCCCTTCCCCGTGAGAATCGTTCCGTGATTGAAATTCAAGATTTGTTGATTGTTCCAGGTTTCGTCGATGTACATGTGCATCTTCGGGAGCCTGGATTTTCTTATAAGGAAACCTTCGCCTCCGGCACGGCGGCGGCCGCCGCCGGCGGCTATACCGCCGTGTGCCCCATGCCCAACCTGAAGCCGGTTCCGGACAGCTGTGAGACGCTGAAGCCGGAGCTGGACGCAATTGCCCGGGACGCAAAAATCCACGTTTATCCCTACGGGGCAATTACCGCCGGGGAACAGGGGCAGTTTCTTTCCGACATGGCGGAAATGGCCCCCCATGTGGCCGGTTTTTCCGACGATGGGCGGGGCGTGCAGTCCGACGAGATGATGCGCGCCGCCATGAAGGCGGCAAAGGCGCTGGACAAGCCCATTGTGGCCCACTGCGAGGTGAACGCCCTGTTAAAGCCCGGCGGCTGCATCCATGACGGCACGTGGGCCAAGGCCCACGGCTTTCCGGGCATTTCGTCGGAGAGCGAATGGCGGCAGGTGGAGCGGGATATCGGGCTGGTGCGGGAAACCGGGTGTCCATACCACGTCTGCCACATCTCCGCCAAAGAAAGCGTGGCGCTCATCCGCAGAGCCAAGGCCGAGGGCCTGCCCGTCACCTGCGAGACTGGGCCTCACTATCTGGTTTTGTGCGACGAGGATTTGCAAGACGAGGGCCGGTTCAAGATGAACCCGCCCCTGCGCTCCGCCGCCGACCGGGACGCTCTGCTGGAGGGCCTGCTGGACGGAACCATTGACTGCATCGCCACAGATCACGCCCCCCACTCCGCCGAGGAAAAGTCCAAGGGCCTGCAAGGCAGCGCCTTTGGCATCGTGGGACTTGAGACGGCGTTTTCCATTCTCTATACACAATTGGTTCAAACGGGTATCGTCCCACTGGAACTGCTTTTGGACCGGCTGTGCGTCCGACCCCGGAAGATTTTTGGTCTGCCGGGCGGCAAAATCGCCGAGGGCGCTCCCGCAGACCTGACCGTGCTGGATCTGAACCGGCCCCACACCATTAACAGCAGAAACTTCAACTCCATGGGCCGCGCCACGCCGTTTGACGGCTGGATGGTATCCGCCGCCGTGGCCGCCACTATCTGTAATGGAAAACTGGTTTACACCGACTTTCAACGGGAGGACACATGAAACAATCTCTCTTTACTCTGGAACATGCCCGCCAGCTGACGGCGGACACCTATGAGCTGGTGCTCTCCGGCGACGTCTCCGCCATCACCGCGCCGGGGCAGTTTGTCAACGTAGAACTGCCCGGCAGATTTCTCCGCCGCCCCATCAGCATCGCCAACTGGACGGAAGACGCGCTCCTCTTAATCGTCCGGGTGGTGGGCGAAGGAACACGGGAGCTGGTTCGTTCCGTCCCCGGCACGGAACTGGACACCCTTTCCGGCCTTGGCAGCGGGTTTGACTTGACCGACTGCCCGGAAAACCCCATCCTGATTGGCGGCGGCGTGGGTGCAGCCCCGCTGTTCGGCCTTGCCGGGCGGATGCGGGAGGTGGGTGTTACCCCTACGGTGGCGCTGGGCTTTCGCACGGCGGCAGACGCATTTTATCTGGAGGAATTCGCCCGTCTTGGCTGTCACCTTTTTATTGCCACGGAGGACGGGAGTCTCGGCACAAAGGGCTTTGTGACCGATTTGGTAAAAGCCTCCCCGGCGTGCACCGCCGCCTTCGTCTGCGGTCCCACACCCATGCTGAAAGCCGTCCACGCACTTCCCCAGCTGAAAAGCGGGCAGTATAGCTTTGAGGCCCGGATGGCCTGCGGCTTTGGCGCGTGCGTGGGCTGCACAATTCAGACAACGGGCGGCCCCCGCCGGGTCTGTAAGGACGGACCGGTGTTCCAAAAGGAGGAGATCGTATGGTGAACCTTGGTGTGACCTTAGCGGGCGTGGCGCTGAAGAACCCCGTTATCCCCGCCTCCGGCGCGTTTGGATACGGGCGGGAGTTTGCGGAGGTCTATGACCTTGACATCCTCGGCAGCTTTTCCTTTAAAGGAACCACCGCGCAGGCCCGGTTCGGCAATCCCCAGCCCCGCATCGCGGAGACTGCCTGCGGAATGCTGAACGCGGTGGGTCTGCAAAATCCGGGCATCGACGCTGTGATTGCCGAAGAACTGCCCAACATCGCCAAGCTTTTTCACGGCCCGGTGATCGCCAACATTGGCGGAAACACCGTGGAGGAATACGCCGAGAACTGCCGTAAACTGGACGCCTGCCCGCAGGTGGGCATCATCGAAGTGAATATCTCCTGTCCCAACGTCCACTGCGGCGGCAAGAACTTTGGCTCCGATTCCAAAAGCGCGGCGGAGGTAACGGCGGCGGTCAAGGCCGCCACAAAAAAGCCCGTCTTTCTCAAGCTCAGTCCCAATGTGACGGACATCGCGGAAATTGCCAAAGCCTGCGCGGACGCGGGGGCGGACGGCCTCTGCCTCATCAACACACTGCTGGGTATGCGCATTGATTTGAAGACCAAGCGCCCTCTGCTGGCCAACCGGACCGGGGGCCTGTCCGGCCCCGCTGTATTCCCGGTGGCGCTGCGGATGGTGTGGGACGTGTACGAAGCGGTGAAGCTGCCCATCATCGGCTGCGGCGGCATCAGTTCCGCCGAGGACGTATGCGAAATGATGCTGGCGGGAGCCAGCGCCGTGGAGATCGGGGCGGCAAACCTGAAAAACCCCGCCGCCTGCAAAACCATTATCGAAAAACTGCCCGCCGTCTGTGAGCGGCTGGGCGTAACCGAAATTTCTCAACTGACTGGAGGAGCGCACGCATGAATCAGGACGTCATCATTGCTCTGGACTTCCCCACGGGGGCGGAAACTCTTCAATTTTTGGACCATTTTCCCGCCGGGGAAAAGCCCTATGTAAAAATCGGCATGGAGCTTTTCTACGCCGAGGGACCGGACATGGTCCGGGCCATCAAGGCTCGGGGCCACAGAATTTTTCTGGATTTGAAGCTGCATGACATTCCCAACACCGTGAAGCGGGCCATGGCCTCCCTCTCCCGGCTGGACGTGGACATGGTGAATCTCCACGCCGCGGGCGCGTCGGAAATGATGCGCGCCGCGCTGGAGGGGCTCACCCGTCCGGACGGCTCCCGCCCGCTGCTGATCGCCGTTACCCAGCTGACCTCCACCAACGACGCGGCGCTGAAAAACGAGCTGCTGATCGACACACCCATGGCCGAAACCGTGATGACTTATGCGAAAAACGCCGCCGCTTCCGGTCTTGACGGCGTGGTCTGCTCCCCGCTGGAGGCGGCGGGGGTCAAGTCCGTCTGCGGCGAGAAGTTTGTCACCGTCACCCCCGGCATCCGCTTCGCGGACTCCGCCGCCGGAGATCAAAAGCGCATCATGACCCCCGAATTGGCTGGAAAATCCGGCTGTGATTATCTGGTGATGGGTCGGCCCATCACACAGGCAGAGGACCCCGTCGCCGCCTACCGGCGGGCGGTTCAGGATTTTCTCGGTTAATTTTCCGCCACTTCCCGCAGCCCTTTTGTGGGGACCCTATACACCTCTTGTCCGCAACTCAGTTTGTTATTAAAATCAAAGGAGATTGAACGATATGAGCATCGAACGCGAGATTGCCCACGACCTTTTGTCCATCGGCGCGGTATTTCTGCGCCCGGATGACCCCTTTACCTGGGCCAGCGGCATCCACAGCCCGATTTACTGCGACAACCGCCTGACCCTCACCGCTCCCACCGTCCGCACGGCGGTGGAAACCGGGCTGGTGGGCCTGATTCGTCAGCACTTTCCCGACGTGGAAGTTCTGATGGGCACCTCCACCGCCGGCATCGCCCACGCCGCCATCGTTGGCCATCTGATGGACCTTCCCATGGGCTATGTCCGCTCCGGGCACAAGGATCACGGCCGGGGCAACCAGATCGAAGGTCGGCTGGAAAAGGGGCAGAAGGTCGTGGTAGTGGAGGATTTGATCTCCACTGCGGGCAGCTGCATTGAAACCGTGGACGTTTTGCGCGAAGCCGGGGCACAGGTGCTGGGCGTGGCCTCCATCTTTACCTACGGGCTCCAAAAGGGCCTTGACCGGCTGGCCGCGGCGAACGTGGTCAATTTCAGTCTGAGTAATTTCGACGCAGTGTGCCAGGTTGCCGCCGAGGAGGGTAAAATTAAGACCGAGGATATTCAGCGCCTGAAAAAATTCCGCGCCAATCCCAGCGACGAGAGCTGGGCACGGGGCTGAACCCATTCACCGGAACGCACGAAGGGAGAACTTCTATGTCAAATCGTAATCTCATCGACATCACCGACCTGACCCTCGCCGAGATCGACGGGCTGATCGACACGGCGGAGGACATGATTGCAAACCCCGCGAAGTATCAGAGTGCCTGCGCCCACAAGCAGCTGGCAACGCTGTTTTTTGAGCCTTCCACCCGCACCCGCCTCAGCTTTGAATCCGCCATGCTGGCGCTGGGCGGCGGTGTTCTGGGCTTTTCCGAGGCCGCGTCCTCTTCCACCGCCAAGGGCGAAACCGTGGTGGACACTGTCCGCACCGTCAGCTGCTATGCCGACATCATCGCCATGCGCCACCCCAAAGAGGGCGCACCGTTCGCCGCTGCCCAGCGCAGCGAAGTGCCCATTATCAACGCCGGAGACGGCGGGCACAACCACCCCACCCAGACGCTGACGGACCTTTTGACCATCCATCGGGAAAAGGGACGGCTGGACGATTTCACCATCGGCTTCTGCGGCGACCTGAAGTTTGGCCGGACGGTTCACTCTCTGGTGAACGCCCTGAGCCGCCGGACGGGCATCAACTTCGTGTTTATCTCCCCGGAGGAGCTGAAACTGCCGCAATACCTGAAGGAAAGCGTGCTGGAGAAGAACCATCTCGCCTACCAGGAGACGGACTCTCTGGAAGACGCGATTCCCCGTCTTGACATTCTGTATATGACCCGCGTCCAGAAGGAGCGGTTTTTCAACGAGGCCGATTACGTCCGGCTGAAAGACACCTATGTTCTGGACCCGGAAAAGCTGATCCCCGCAAAAGAGGATCTGTGCATTCTGCACCCTCTGCCCCGTGTGAACGAGATCACCGTGGCGGTGGACAACGATCCCCGGGCCTGCTACTTCAGACAGGTGAAAAACGGCAAATATATCCGCATGGCCCTGATTATGCTGCTGCTGGGCCTGCGGGCGGAGTAAAGGAGGAACGCCATGAATATTGATAGCATTCAGGACGGTGTGGTTCTCGACCACATCAAGGCCGGAAAGTCCATGGACATCTATAAATATCTGCATCTGGATCAGCTGGACTGCTCCGTTGCCATCATCAAAAACGTCCGCAGCGGGCGGATGGGCAAAAAGGACATCATCAAGATCGACTCTCCTATGGAAGTGGATCTGGACGTGCTGGGCTACGTGGACCCGGACATCACCGTGAACGTCATCCGAAACGGAGCCCGGGTGGAAAAGAAGCATCTGGAACTTCCTCTCAAGCTGGTGAATATCATCCATTGTAAGAACCCCCGGTGCATCACGGCGGTGGAACCCCAGCTGGACGCCATCTTTTTATTGAGCGACCCGGAAAAGCACACCTATCGCTGTGCTTACTGTGATGCGGAGAAAAAGCGGAAAATCTAAAACTGCGTGCGGCAGGGCCGCGCCGGAAAAAGGAGCGCATGCTCATGAATCAGCAGTTCCAATCCGCATCGGCCGAAATCGCGCCGGAACTTGATCCCGCCGTCCCGGACAGGCCGGGAGCCGGAGCAGCCGCCGTCCCGGTGGAAGATTTCGCGCCGGTTGATCTCTCCGCTTCGGTCCCGCCGGAGGAAGCCTCCGCTTCCCGCTCCTTGACTCCCCGGCTGGCCATTGTGCTCATTTTGCTGCAAAGCGTGATTTATGGGTTCGGCGACCCCATCACCAAGGACGCCCTTTCCGTGACGCCGGTATACGCGCTGCTGTCCGTGCGGTATCTGCTGGCGCTGGCACTTTTATTCCTCTTCGGCGGAAAGCGGATTGTGGCAGGGATGCGGAACTGCCGCATCCGGGACTGGATTGGTCCCGCGCTGTGCATCGCCGTCGCCCATTTGACCGGCAATGTTGCCCTCCAATTCAGCGCAGCCACAAGCACGGCGTTTTTGCGCTCTCTTTCCACCGTGATGACGCCCCTGCTGGTTTTGGTTCTGTTCCGCCGGAAATACTCTCGGAAGCACATCCCCATTCAAATTCTCGTGGTGGTGGGACTGTATCTTCTCTGCGGGCTGGGCGGACTGACCGGCTTTGGCATCGGTGAGGTGCTGGCGCTGCTAACAGCGCTTTTGCTGGCGGGGTCTTTGGTTTTGGGGCAGGAATCGCTGGCCCGCATGGACGCACTGACGCTCTCCACCGTCCAGACCTTGGCGGCGGCAGTTCTGAGCGTGATCTTTGCCCTGTTTGTGGACGGCGGCTGGTCCTGCCTTTCCACCGCCACGCCTCAGGTCTGGGCTGTCATTGTCTATTTGGCTGTGACATGCACGATTGGCGGCTTTTTGCTGCAAAACGCGGCACTCACGGCCGTGTCCGCCCGGACGGTGGCCTTGGTCCAGTGCCTCTGCCCGGTGATGACCGCGCTGTTCTCCTTTTTTATGCTGGGAGAGCGCCTCAGCACCCCGGGGCTTGTGGGCGCAGTCCTCATTGTGGCCTGCGTGGCTGCCGAAAGCCTGCTTCCCGAGGATGGGCCTTGCAATCCGTGAAAAAATAGGTTAGAATCGAATACACCGCTAGGCCCTTCGCTCTTTGGCGAAGGGCCTAGCTTTCACCCTGTCCGGCGCCATCACGCCGGGAAATACCAACGATTGAAAGAGAGAGTCCCATGAGCGAGAAAAATGAGATCAGTGAAATAAGTGAAATCAGCGAAGCAAGCGCCGTCCGTGAAAAAAGCCGCAGTCTTCGGGGCATTGTATGCACCACGGTCGGCGGCGTCTGCTGGGGCGTTTCCGGCGCCTGCGGGCAATATCTGTTCGACTCCTGCGGCATTGCCCCTGTTTGGCTTGTCTGCGTGCGGATGCTGGTTGGCGGCATCGTGTTAACGCTGCTGGCCCTGCCCAAGCACGGACGAAGCCTGCTGGCCTTGGTCCGCCAGCCCCGTGATTTTGGAAAGCTGGTTCTGTTCGGCCTGTTCGGTCTGCTGCTGTGTCAGTTTGCGTATCTCACTTCCATTGGCTATACCAACGCCGGGACCACCACCGTCCTGCAAAACCTGAACCTCATCTTCATCATGCTCATTACCTGCATTCACGCCCGCAAACTGCCCGACCGGGTTCAGACCATTGCGCTGGTGCTGGCGCTGGCGGGAACCTTCATTCTGGCTACCGGCGGCGACCTGCGTCACATGTCCATCTCTCCGCAGGGCCTTTTCTGGGGTCTGCTCACCGCCGTGGCTGTGACGGTCTATACGCTTTTGCCCCGGCAGCTCGTCCAAACATGGGGCAAGGAGCTGGTCACCGGCGTGGGAATGCTGATCGGCGGTGTGTTTATCAATTTGGCCAGCCAAAGCTGGACTTTTTCCATCAGCCTCTCTTGGAAGGGCTGGCTTGCGGTGGGCGGCGCGGTAATTTTAGGGTCGATTGTGGCCTTTCCGCTGTTCATGCAGGGAATCGCAGACGTAGGCCCTGTGAAATCCTCCATGTTGGCGGCAACCGAACCGGTATCCGCCACGGTGTGCTCCGCCCTGTGGCTCCACACGGCGTTTTCGCTGGCGGATCTGATTGGTTTTGGACTGATTCTTATTACAATTTTCCTTCTGGCACGGGAGGATTCAGAAAGTTAACGGGAAAGGGGCTTTTTTGTGTACGACGAACTGACGGAAGTGGATATCCAAAAAATGAAGGACGAGATTGCCCATCGCATCACGGTGCTGCGCCCAAAGCTGATTGAGGATGTGCAGATTGCCCGGGGCTTTGGCGACCTCAGCGAGAACTTCGAGTACAAGTGCGCAAAGCGGGACAAAAACCGTAACGACAGCCGCATCCGCTATCTCCAGCAGATGGTCCGTACGGCCAAGGTCATCCAGCCAAAGTCCGCCGAGGCGGACTGCGTGGGTCTGTTCGACACGGTGGTGATCGTCCCCGCGCCCACGAAAACGCCCCAAACCATCCGCATCGTCACCACCCTGCGTCAGGACGCGTTGAAGGGCCTTGTCAGCAAGGAATCTCCGGTGGCCAAGGCCGTTTTGGGCCATCGGGCCGGAGAGACGGTCCATGTCGATCTGGGCGAGGGCCGGGGATATGATCTGGCCATCGCGTCCATTGAAAAGGGGGAGGACGACCCGTCTCTGGACATCAGCAGCTATTGAAACGCGGTATTCACGTCCTATTAAAAAGGGCGGGCATACGCCCTCTCCTCAGTTTGTCGATAAACCTCTTTTTAAAACCGGTTTGTATCAAAATACGCCGGGGAGTTTGAGGGGGCCAAGCCAGCATCGAATCAAATAGAATGCCTGCAACTGCTTGTCGTGCAGGCTTTTATGCCGCACAGGGGCCGACGGAAATCCGTCGGCCCCTGTGCGCGTCCGCCCGCGGCAATTCAGCAGGGATGCTCCAGGTTGATAGGTCCGTGCTCCTTCTCAAATTCGCGAATGCGTTTCAGAATCATTTGTTCCAACTCCCGGTTTTTTGTGCGTCCCTCATACTCCGCGATATAGCCCAGTTTATCCAGCAGTTCCTCTGAAACCCGCAGTGTGTAGCGCGGCAAATGGTCGTTCATCTTTCCATCCCCTTGACGTCATATTGACATCAATATAGCGTCGTGATAAGATTGTGTGGAAAAATGACGAATTTATGACGCAATACCGAAAGAAGGATTTTTTGGTGCCGTATGAGGTGTTTTCGGATAAAATGAGAGGCCCCGGCATAAGCCGCGACCTCCCCTTGCATCGGACATTACGACTGTTTCCAGTCGATAGGCCCGTGCTCCTTTTCAAATTCACGAATACACTTTTGAATGAGATACAGCACCTGCTTATTTTCGCTTCGCCCCTCGTATGCGGCGATATAGTGCAGCTTCCCGTGAGTTTCGGCATCGATCCGAAGCCCCAGATGCTTGTCCTTCTCCACTTACTCACGTCCTTTTTTATCAATATAACTCGATTTTAAGTACAAAATGTACTATTATTCATATATGTACTTAAAATGAGTACATATAATTTAATGAGCACGGGTGAGTTTTATGGAAAGCAGCGAGGAATTTGAAAAAGCTTTCGGCAGTTTTCTGGACCGGCACGAATACGACGCGGCGGAAAGTGCCCTGTTTAATATCGTCCGCCTGTCCTTTCTGGCGGGCTGGACTGCGGCCCACGGGGAAACGCCCAAGGCGGAGCCGGTCTTTCAGCTTGTTGTATCCGAAAAAACCGAAGCGCCAAAAAATAAGAGCGGAAAGCCTTTGACTTTCCGCTCTTACTCTGTTTTCTCTTAGAAATCCGCGCTGCCCACCGTGCGGGGATGGGGCAGAACGTCCCGGATGTTGGAGACGCCCGTCAGGTACATCACCATCCTCTCAAAGCCCAGACCGAAGCCCGCATGCTTGCAGGCGCCATACCGCCGCAAATCGCAGTACCACCAGTAGTCCTTGGGGTCCATACCCAGCTCCCTGATACGGCTCTCCAAAAGGTCCAGCCGCTCTTCGCGCTGGCTGCCGCCGATGATCTCGCCGATGCCGGGAACCAAACAGTCCGCCGCCGCGACGGTCTTGTTATCGTCGTTCATGCGCATATAAAAAGCCTTGATCTCCTTGGGATAGTCCGTGACGAAAACCGGCTTTTTAAAGATCTGCTCCGTCAGGAACCGCTCGTGCTCCGTCTGGAGATCGGTGCCCCACTCCACCTTATAATCAAAGTTGTCGTTGTGCTTTTTCAAAATCTCCACAGCCTCGGTGTAGCTCACCCGGCCAAAGTCGGAGGAAGCCACATGCTCCAGCCGCTCCTTAAGGCCCTTATCCACAAAGCTGTTGAAAAAGTCCATCTCGTCGGGGCAGCGCTCCATCGTGCGCTTGATGACGAATTTAATCATGGCCTCGGCCACGTCCATGTCGCCCTTGAGATCGGTGAAGGCCATCTCCGGTTCGATCATCCAGAACTCAGCGGCGTGACGCTGGGTGTTGGAATTTTCCGCCCGGAAGGTGGGCCCAAAGGTATACACATCGCCAAAGGCCATGGCAAAGTTCTCGGCGTTCAACTGGCCGGAAACCGTCAGGTTTGCGGGCTTGCCGAAAAAGTCCTGCGAGAAATCCACATTTCCGTCTTCGGTCAGGGGCGGATTTTTCGCGTCCAGCGTAGTGACCCGGAACATCTCGCCCGCGCCCTCGCAGTCCGATGCGGTGATGATCGGCGTGTGGACATACACAAAGCCGCGCTGCTGGAAGAATTCATGGATGGCGTAAGCCGCCACGCTCCGCACCCGGAAGGTGGCGGAGTACAGATTCGTCCGGGGACGCAGATGTTGGATGGTACGCAGGAATTCGGCGCTGTGCCGCTTTTTCTGAAGAGGATAGTCGGGGGTGGAGGTTCCCTCCACCGTCACGGAGGAGGCCTTCAGCTCCAAAGGCTGCTTGGCGTCCGGAGTCAGCACCACCGTTCCGGTGACCACCAGCGCCGCGCCCACGTTCTGGGACGCAATCTCCGCGTAATTCGTCAGGGCGCTCACATCCAGCACCACCTGCAGATTCTTGAAGCAGGAGCCGTCGTTCAGCTCCACAAAGCCAAAGTTCTTCATGTCCCGGATGGTGCGGGCCCAGCCGCCCACGGTGACTTCCTTGTGGTCATAGACCTCGCTGTCGGCGAAAATCGCCGCGATTTTTGTCATACTCATTTCGTTCACCCGTTTTGTTATTTTTGCCAAACGGCACAATTATCCTATATTATACTCCCCTTTTCGGGGCTTTACAAGCCGATTTTCTCCATATCCGGCTTAAACCACCTGAAACAAGTAAAATTTCAGATAGCTTGTCTCGTCCACACCCCAGAGGATGGGATGATCCGGCCCTTGCTGCCGCGCTTCGATCTGCCGCAGCTGAACGTTTGCATCGTGGGCGGCGGCGTGGAGCATGGCGATGAATTTCTCCTCTGTTGCAAAGTGGGAGCAGGAGCAAGTGGCCAGAAATCCGCCCCGGGGCAGCAGCTTCATGGCCCGGTAATTGATCTCCTTATAGCCGGTGATGGCATTTGCCACCGTGGCCCGGGATTTTGTAAACGCAGGAGGGTCCAGAATAATGAAATCGTATTTCCGGGGCTGCTTTTCAAGGCTTGGCAACAGGTCGAACACGTTGGCGCATACGCACTCCACCGTGTTTTCCAGCCCGTTGCGGCGGGCATTGTCCCGGGCCATCTCCACCGCCGATTCCGATACGTCCACGGCGGTAACGTGGGCCGCGCCGTCTCTGGCGGCGTTCAGGGCGAAAGAACCGGTGTGGGTGAAGCAGTCCAGCACCGTCCGGCCCTTGGAAAGCCGTGCCACGGCCTGACGGTTAAACTTCTGATCCAGAAAAAACCCAGTTTTCTGCCCGTTTTCCACATCTACCAGATATTTGACCTCATTTTCAACAATCTCCGTCACGGCGCTGTCCGGCGCCGTCTCCCCCGGCAGGGGGAACCAGCCCTTGTACTGGGGCAGGCCCTCTTTTTCCCGCAGAGCGACATCGTTGCGCTCGTATACCCCCGAAATCTCCTGTCCGTCCTGCCGCAAAACTTCCACCAGCAGCGGAAACAGCAGCTCTTTGCGCACTTCCATGCCCACGGAGAGTACCTGCACGGACAAAATCGGTCCAAACCGATCCACCGTCAGCCCGGGGAAGCCGTCCGCCTCGCCAAAAATGATGCGGCAGCAGGTCAAATCCTCCTCCCGCAGCACCGCCTTGCGATAATCCCATGCCCAGCGGAGCTTTCGCTCCCAAAACGCGCTGTCAAAGCTATCGTTGGCGTTGCGGGAGACAAGGCGGAGGCGGATTTTAGACTTTTCGGAATACATCCCCGTGCCCAGATACCGGTCTTTTTTGCTTACAACATCCACAAGACCGCCGTTTTCCGGTGTTCCGTCCAGCGCGGTAATCTCCGCGTCATAGACCCAAGGGTGCCCCCGCAGAAGAGCGGCTTCCGCCTTGGGGGTGACGACGGCGCGGGGATAGGTTCGTTCTGTTTTCATAAACGCTTCCTCATTTCCTGTTTTCTGCATTTCGGTTCTGAGTGTAGCACACTTTTCTTGGAAACGCCATATAACAGAGCAGAGAAATCTGCACGGAACGGAGGACTTACCATGCCTATCATCTATCTCAGTCCCTCCACGCAGGAGTGGAACCCCTACATCACCGGCAGCGGCTCCGAGGAGTAAAGTCCATTTAATTACAAGTAATCAAAAGCCCCCGTGAGAACCTTACTGGCTCCCACGGGGGCTGCTCTTATCTAAGACAATAAGTAACCGCCCCATTTGACTAGAACAAGAGCGGTCATTTATTGCTTTTTTACAAAATTCGGCAGTTATTTTGTTTTACTTGTCCTTTTTTTATGTGATACAATGAAAAATACTAGGGTACTAGAAGATTATGGTATAAACAGGAGAATTAAATGGAAGAAACAAACAAGGGAACTAAGAATTTTCAGAAAGCGCTATTCACTTTTATCGCTATTGTTTTTTGGGTTTATTTTATTATTAATAATTTGGTTTTTAACTTTGAAGAATTTATAATAGAGAAATTCATCCCGCAAATTTCATGGATTAATAATTGGCCATTATTAAAATTGGCTTTAATTGTACTTTTAATGTTCATAATACTGAAATTTGTTTTACATCGAAAGGCAATATGGATTCTCTACATTTTGTTTTACCCTGTTGTATTAATAGTTTTTAAAATTCCCTATATACTTATTAAAAACAAACGCTGGTTTGCAATATCAGTTTTTATCCGTCTGATTATAAATTTTTTAAGCTCGTTAAAAACAAATACTATAATTGCATCTCTGTATATAATATTACTTTTTAGTTTGTACATTTTTACAAGCAATTCAATGATACTTGTACTTATTTCTCTTATGGCGTTAATGATTTTTGTTATATGCATACGGACCATTTACTTTAATCTGAGGCCATCAGCCGTAGTAAGAGCATTTAAAAAGGTTAATTCTTCTTTCATGAAAGCTATCAACAGTTCTACTCAGCAAAAAAGCGAAGTCAAATCTGGCAATCAACAGTTGAGTCAGATAGATAAAATACAATACAGAGTCTTATGTAATCGCTTATTATTATTTGCTTCAAATAAGATGCAGAACTATACACATGTTCTTTACGACTTTGCGCGTCTGGCTTTTTCAGTTGTATCGCTTTTTATATTAGTTTTAATTTCTTTTGCTATATGTAATTATAGACTTTATCAAATTATGCCAAATTCATTTTTCTATAATGGATTGCATGCACCGGATGGAATTTTATTTTTTTATTATTGCGTTCAGAATCTCTTTCATAATTCTATTCCATATTTATACCCCACTCTTAATTTTGCTAGATTCTTACAAATTTTAGAGTATGTAGCCGGATTCTTGATTATTACTCTGTTTATTGGTACGTTTTTAAGTGTCATTATCAAAAAGAGGCAGAAAGAAACGAATGAAGTAATTCAGACGTTGCAAAAAAGCAGCAAAGAATTAGAGATTTCAGTTATTGCTGATTTGAACGTAGAAAATATTGATGCTGCTATGCAAGAACTGCAAAATGCAAAGGCAAGCCTATATTCAGCTATTAAGTATTTATCTAACTTAACATAATAGGGCGCTGTCTATGTGCTACAATATGAAAATTATTGAAGTTCAAGTACAGCAATTACCCTAGTTTAGCCAGCAAAATATTCTAATAATATTGCAAACTTTATGGGACGCCTCCCTGATTCCGTATAAAACGTTATAGCAAACTGTCGGTCAATTATGGGAAATTTAAAACGCCGTTTGAATTGGTTTGTATTAAAAAGGGAGGATTTAAATGGATGAAGAAATTAAAATAAGTAATGCTATTGATGCTGCAAAAGCTGCAAAAGAGGTTTTACCCCAAACAACTTCTGCGGTCGATGGAGCTCTTTCAACATTAGTGGGATGGTTTAATAGTTTTGTCCTTTACCCCGTAAAAAAAGCTAATATTACATATCGCTACAAGCTTGAGTGCTTTGAAGATGAGTTAAAAAGTAGAGCAAGTCAAATTCCAGAAGATTGTAAACATATTCCAAGCCTAATGATTGCTGGCCCAACATTAGAAGCCCTCAAGTATACCTATGATGAAAAAGAATTAAGAGAAATGTATTTAAATCTTCTCGCTTCATCTATGGACTCACGCAAGGATAACTCACTTCACCCTTCATATATAGAAATAATCCGTCAAATGAATTCATTTGACGCCACTTTATTCAAGTTTCTTGCATTGCAGAAAGGGTATATAAAAGCCATAAATCCCTGTATTGGGATTTGTGAAACTAATATAAGATATTTTAACACTACTCCTGACTGGTTCATCGCATGGACTCCTGAGATAAATATTTTTCAAACATCAGCTTCACTCATCAGATTATCTAGATTGGGACTTATTGAACTAATGTACGAGCGGACAAACGGAACGGATGGATATGATGAACTCAAATCTACTCCATCTCTAGTAAACATCCTTCATGAAATGCAGGTAACTTATCCAGATCAAAAGCTGGAACTTAGAGCAACAAATAGTATTCTATATGTGAATGAATATGGCAAGGATTTTGCGACTGTGTGCCTAGATTAAAACTCAAGACATCCTGAACTATTTTAGATATATTTATTATACTGATATACTGCCCAAAAGTGTAAAGTTAGAGAAACGAGAGGTAAGCTGATGGTATGAATATTGTGGATTTATATAATGAGAAAAAGTATGATATCATTTTAGAGAAACACCTTCAAAATGCCTTGAATATTCCCTTTACTCGCACGAGCAGAAAATTTGCAGAGCAATTTGCGAACCTGAAGTATACCCTATTTTCTAGCTATTTCTTAGGATGTTATTTGGATTGGTTAAAGTTATATAAAAAAGCGATCGCAATTGTTCCTCTGAGAGAAAGCTACTGGGATCCCAAAGAACGCGCTTTTCTCGCAGAAGCTTCATTAGAGGCATTATGTTTTCTTTTCTTTAATAAAAACGAACGGGCCGGAGTTGAAATAGATATTGCTGAAAAAATTGAGAAAACAATTGAGCATATACCTGCACTGTTTTCAGCCGCAAATATTCCTATTGACCAATCGATTCTAAGTCATCAAACATTATTTGAAGAGTATAAGAAGGGTAATTATCCATATTATATAGTAAAATTTTTATATCCATATGATCCACCGTTTGAAAAATTTACATTTAATTTGCAGTCTTGTTCTCCATATATTTTACTGACTGTTGACCGGGTTCCGCGAGAAGTTGACTGTTACACTTCTTTTGAATTCAAAGTCTTTGGATATACCAAAGCTGATACATCTTGGCAAGGGCCTATATGGGAACATCGTGAACGTTTTCCCGAGGTAAAAAAAGCACTGCCTCTTTTAAATTTAATGTTGCTTTTGGCAGCAGATGCTACCCCAGGAAGATTTATATCGCCATATTGTATCGAACAGGTTAGCTCCGTTGAATTGTCACAATATGCAGGCAACGACTCAATAATTAATTTTTGTATGGGAACAGATTTTACAGCACAGATGGTCGGCGGAAATGTACCAACTCATACGTTTACCAGCGATGAATTGATGCACCTAAATAAGCTAATTATTAATAATTATGGGTGTAAGCATTTTGTTATGCAATACCATCAAGCAAGAAATAACATATCCGCTGGTCTTTATGTAGAAAGTTTTTTGCTTTTTTGTTCATGCATAGAATCAATGTTATATTACTGGTGTGAGAATATTGCAACGCTCTGTGGAAAACAAAACGAGTACCTATTATTCTCAAATAGTAAAATTTCAAAATGTGATTCTTGTGACTTATATAAAAAGAGCGGTATTGAGCAAAAAGTTGATTCTGGGATGGAACCTTCGGTATTTGCTCATATTGAATTCTTAAAATCAGAATGCGGAATTAAGAAAAAGCAGTCTCAAGAACTAAAAAAATTAGTATCAAAAGCTCGAAATGATAAATTGAGAAATGATGTCGTTCATGGTCGAATTAATGAAGTAAGTCTCTCTAACCTAAAAGAAACCGAGCAAGCAATCTTAGCAATCCAAAACTTGTTTATAAGCATTCAACGAGATAAGGTAGAATAAATTGCGCAAATTGAAAAAAGAATGAAAAGGGGCACGGTTT
>JABNAD010000250.1_pt1 | contig 40293 bp, 34 predicted proteins | sample 7240381 | NCBI WGS metagenome assembly JABNAD01 (sample SAMN11332834, study PRJNA596920) | anaerobic digester metagenome | biome: digested sludge; isolation source: digested sewage sludge-derived enrichment culture grown on H2/CO2 | place: Germany: Goettingen
CCTTACTCAATGAATTACAAGCCGTTATAAGTTTCCACTAACTAAACGACATTGTTATATGATTAATCAATGCTCAAACAAATGAACTCCATTTTTATACTGCTGCTCCTTATGTGCGCGTACACCGCCTAAACCAAAAAAAGAACATTACACCTGCTAGAGTTAACCCTATTGGGAAACCTAACCATATTCCAGTTATTCCTAAATTCCATGTTATTCCCAGTAAATAACCAGCAGGTAAGGCAATAAGGAAGTACCCCACAAAAGATATTAGCGCCATTGCTTTTACCTCAGAAATGCCACGCAGTGCATTTGCATAGTTAACCTGTAAACCATCGCTTAGTTGGTATGATATACCTATAACAAGCAAGGTACCAACCAGTGCTATTACATCAGGATCGTTATTGAAAATTGCTGCAATATCAAACCTAAATACAAACAGGAATACCATGAGCATTGCTGCAAGTAACCAAATAATATGCAAACCACTTGTTGCTGCTTTTTTTACATTACCAACATCGCCCCTTCCGTAGTAGTTACTTACCCTAACAGCTGTTGCTGCACCTATGCCGTAGTAGGTCATAAATCCTAGCGTTTGAATGGTAATTGCCACATGATGCGCTGCTAACGCAACGCTTCCAAGCCAGCCAACCATTATTGTACTTAGGTTAAAAATACCCGACTCCATGGCCATTTGCAATCCCACCATAACCCCCATTTTGTTTAGTGTTTTATGATGCTGACGGCTATAGCCGCTCCGTTTATACCCAACCAAAAAACGGGTGTACTTTTTTGTTAAAAAGAATACTCCAAGAAATGCAAAAACCATTAAAATCCGAGAGGAAAGTGTGGCAATACCTGCTCCAAATAGGCCCATCTCAGGAAATCCAAACTTTCCATAAATAAGCACCCAGTTTCCCAGCACATTAAAGGCATTGCCCATAAGCATTATCCACATCGATGTTTTTGTATCGGTAATTCCATCGGCAAATTGCTTAAAGGCATTAAAGAGCATTATAAAAATAAGCGAAATAAGGTTGGTCCAGAAATAGGGAATAATTAGAGGGTAAAGTTCCTCTGGCTGTCCCATTCGCTTTAAGTTAAGAAGAAAAACATACATTGCAACCGATAGCAGCACACCAACAGCAGCATTAGCAATAAGGCTGTTTTTTAGCAACGATCCTACCTCAAAATGCGCCTTTCTACCGTAAAGCTGTCCAACAAGAGGTGTTAATGCATAGGAAAACCCCAAACCAAACAGAATGGGTAAATTAAACATATTGGTAACAAACGAGGCAGCAGCCAACTCGTTGGTACCATATTGGCCAATCATCGCTCCATCAACAAAACCAAGCACAATTTGCCCAGCCTGTCCTAGAACCAAGGGAATGCCTAGAGATAGAGTAGCCCTATAGTGAGAAAAGTATTCAGAAAAGTATCTACGCATTATCGCCATATAAGCGAAGCAAAAATATGCTCCACAATTAAAAAACTACAATAAAAAAGGAGCAGATATGGTAAACCATAGCTACTCCTCTGGATATGTTAACTAAGTAGTTTACTCTAAGTAGGTATAACCATACAAACCAGAACGGTAATTTGATAAGAACTCTTTACCCTCTTCAGTGGTAATTACTCCTGCCTTTACCGATGCTGTAACCCATGTCTCAACGGTACGTACTAATTTTTTGGAGTTGTACTGTACGTAGTCAAGCACCTCAGCAACGGTTTCACCATCAATTATCTGATCAATGGTATAGCCTTTACTGTTTACCGATACGTGAACAGCATTTGTATCGCCAAAAAGATTATGCAAATCGCCCAGAATCTCCTGATAAGCACCAACAAGAAATACCCCAATGTAATAGGATTCCTTTGGTTTCAAGGAATGAACTGGCAGGTAATAAGATAAGTTTCTAGTAGATATAAAGTTATCTATTTTACCATCGGAGTCGCAGGTAATATCCTGTAGCGTTGCCGATCTGTCTGGCTTCTCATCTAGTCGCTGAATTGGGATTATAGGGAAAATCTGATCGATAGCCCACGAATCTGGCAGTGATTGGAACAGCGAGAAGTTACAAAAATACTTATCGGACAACAGCTTAGGCAAAGAGAGAAGTTCCTCCGGAACATGCTTAAGCTCATTGGTCATTTGGTGGATATCCTTTGCGATAGACCAGAATAGGCGCTCTACCTGTGCTCGGGTTTTAAGATCGAGTAGTCCGAGAGTAAATCTATCAAGGGCTTCTTCACGAATCTGCTGAGCATCGTGCCATGTTTCAAGCATACGAGGCTGATTTAGCTGATCCCATAGCATATACAACTCCTTAACCAATTCATGAGCATCTTCTGCTAGCTCCTCATTCTCGTCCCACTTAGGGGTACTTGCCGTTTCCTTAACCTCAAAAATTAGCACGGAGTGATGAGCGGTTAACGAGCGACCCGATTCGGTAATCACATTTGGGTGTGCAATACCATTTTTATCGCTGGCATCAACCATGGTTGCTACAGCATCGTTAACATACTCCTGAATGCTATAGTTAACGCTACTCTCACTACTCGATGAGCGAGTCCCATCGTAATCAACGCCCAAGCCACCGCCAATATCAACAAAATCGATATTGAAACCCAGCTTGTGCAGCTCTACATAGAACTGCGATGCTTCGCGAAGCGCAATTTTTATGCGGCGGATTTTGGTTACCTGGCTACCAATATGGAAATGCACCAAACGAAGGCAATCCTTTAGATCTTTTCTTTCTAAGAAGTCTAGGGCTTCAAGCAGTTCACTAGATGTTAAACCAAACTTGCTAACATCGCCACCTGAGTCTTCCCACTTTCCGCTTCCTGAACTAGAGAGCTTAATCCTAATTCCCAGATTTGGCTTAATGTTAAGGCGCTTAGCAACCTTGGCTATTAGCTTTAGCTCATTCATCTTCTCAATAACCAGGAAGATTCTCCGACCCATTTTCTGTGCTAAAAGCGCTAGCTCAATGTAAGCCTCATCCTTATAGCCATTGCAAATTATAAGAGAATCGTTATCGGTATTGATTGCAATAACAGCATGTAGCTCTGGCTTAGAGCCGGCCTCCAGACCAATATTAAATTTCTTACCATGGCCAACTATTTCCTCAACCACAGGTCGCATTTGGTTTACCTTGATTGGGTATATAATAAAGTTTTGGCCAGTATAATTATACTCCTCAGCGGCTACTTTAAAGCAGCTCGACATCTTCTCAATTCGGCTATCCAGAATATCGGGAAAGCGAACCAACATTGGTGCAGACACATCATGCAGCTGTAGCTCCTCTACCAACTCTCTAAGGTCAACCTCATTACTATCTTTTCTAGGGCTTACAACAACGTTACCCTTATCGTTAATTGAAAAGTAGTTAATTCCCCAACCCTTTATGTTGTAAAGTTCGGCAGAGTCCTCAATACGCCATTTTCTCATTAAGGAAGGCTAGTTTTAAGTATTAAACATAGATTAAAATCAATAGAACTCATTGTTTTATTGAGTCGCAAAGATAAACAAATACACAAAACAAGACATTGTTTTTAAGCAGGGAAAGTAATTTGCCAAAATTAGCGCAAACATCTGTAATACTGAATATTATCACGCTAATTTTAAACGTTTTTTTGATAAGTTAACAAAACTTGCTGGGAATTGGAAAAAACGGGAGCAAATAAAACAAAAAAGGGGTACCCAAAGGCACCCCTAATTTGCTATAGTAAATTAACTATTTATTTTCCTTAATAGCGGCTTGTGCAGCAGCTAGGCGTGCAATAGGCACACGGAATGGAGAACAGCTTACGTAGTTCATTCCAACAGAGTGGCAGAACTCTACAGAGCTAGGCTCACCACCATGCTCACCGCAAATACCTATTTTAAGCTTATTGCGGGTAGAACGGCCCTTCTCTACGCCCATGCGTACTAGTTGTCCAACACCATTCTGATCTAGGATTTGGAATGGATCAGCCTTTAGGATACCCCTATCAATATACTCAGGAAGGAACTTACCAGCATCGTCACGGCTAAAGCCTAGAGTCATCTGGGTTAAGTCGTTTGTACCAAAGCTAAAGAACTCAGCAACAGTAGCTACCTCATCAGCAGTAATTGCAGCACGAGGAACCTCAATCATGGTACCAACCATATAGTCGATACTATCGTTGCGCTCTGCAAAAACTTTTGCTACAGTTTCGCGAACGATAACCTCTTGGTTCTTTAGCTCAGTTACGTTTCCAATAAGAGGAATCATAATCTCAGGGAAGGTTTTAATACCTTTTGCCTTAAGGTTAAGCGCAGCTTCTATAATGGCACGAGTTTGCATTTCAGTGATTTCTGGATAGGTAATACCTAAACGGCAACCACGGTGACCTAGCATTGGGTTAACCTCGTGTAATGATTCAACCTTAGATTTAACTTCGGCAGCGGTAATACCCATTTCCTTAGCCATCTCCTCTTGGTTAGCCTCTTCGTGAGGTACAAACTCGTGCAAAGGAGGATCGAGAAGACGAACGGTAACAGGTAAGCCTTGCATAGCCTCAAAGATACCTTCAAAGTCTTCGCGCTGAATAGGAAGAAGTTTCTCAAGAGCCTTACGACGGCCAGCCTCATCGTTTGCAAGAATCATCTCACGCATAGCCTTAATACGATCGCCCTCAAAAAACATGTGCTCGGTACGGCATAGACCAATACCCTGTGCGCCAAACTGACGAGCCACCTTGCTATCGCGAGGACTATCAGCGTTGGTGCGAACTAGCATACGAGAGTGCTTATCGGCAAGAGCCATAAGATCAGCAAAGTCACCGCTAAGCTCAGCAGCCATAGTTTTAACTTTACCATCAAGAACCTGACCGGTAGAACCATTTAGAGAGATCCAATCGCCCTCATTAAAGGTTTTACCATCAATAACCATGGTGCGAGACCTGTAGTCTATTTTGATGTTACCAGCACCAGACACGCAGCATTTACCCATACCACGAGCAACAACAGCAGCGTGAGAGGTCATACCACCACGAGCGGTTAGAATACCCTGAGCAACGTTCATACCCTTAAGGTCTTCGGGAGAGGTTTCAACGCGTACTAGGATGGTTTGCTTTCCTTTTGCAGCCCACTCTTCAGCATCCTCAGCAAAGAATACGATTTGGCCAGTAGCAGCACCAGGAGATGCAGGTAGACCCTTTGCTAGTACTTTTGCAGTAGTAAGAGCATCCTTATCAAATACAGGGTGAAGTAGCTCATCTAGTTTCTCTGGCTCAACACGTAGAATTGCTGATTTCTCATCAATCATACCTTCACGGAACATATCCATTGCGATTTTAACCATCGCAGCACCGGTACGTTTTCCGTTACGGGTTTGCAGCATCCAAAGTTTACCATCCTGAATGGTGAACTCGATATCCTGCATATCCTTGTAATGAGTTTCAAGCTTATTCTGAATATCAAACAGCTCTTTGTAAACAACAGGCATAGTCTCCTCTAGTGAAGGATACTTTGCTTTACGCTCCTCCTCGCTAATGCCCTGAAGTTTAGCCCAACGATGAGAACCCTCAAGGGTAATTTCCTGTGGAGTACGGATACCTGCTACCACATCCTCACCTTGAGCATTGATTAGGTACTCTCCGTTAAAGATGTTTTCGCCAGTACCTGCATCGCGGGTAAAAGCAACACCAGTTGCAGAGTTGTCGCCCATGTTACCAAATACCATTGCCTGAACGTTAACCGCGGTTCCCCATTCAGCAGGAATCTTGTTAAGCTTGCGGTATAGGATAGCACGATCGTTCATCCAGCTGTTGAATACGGCCATAATAGCACCCCAAAGCTGCTCCCATGCGCTGGTAGGGAAATCCTTTCCAGTTTTCTCTTTAACCGCTTTTTTGAAGCGAGCAACCATTTCTTTTAGGTCCTCTACAGAGAATTCGGTATCAAGAACTACCTTTTTCTCCTCTTTCATATGGTCGATGATCTCCTCAAATGGATCGTGATCTTCTTTAGATTCGGGTTTCATTCCAAGAACCACATCACCGTACATTTGCACAAAACGACGGTAGCTGTCCCATGCAAAACGTGGGTTTCCTGTTTTATTAGCCAAACCTTCAACAACCTCATCGTTCAAACCTAGATTTAGGATGGTATCCATCATACCTGGCATAGACGCACGAGCACCGGAACGAACAGACATTAGTAAAGGATTTACCTTGCTACCAAACTGCATGTCCATGATTCCCTCTACATATTTAATAGCAGCCTCAACTTCTGGTTTTAGCATGGCAACTACCTCATCTTTACCTAACTTATAGTAATCGTTGCAAGTATCGGTAGTGATGGTAAAACCTGGAGGTACAGGAACTCCAATACGGTTCATGTCTGCTAGGTTGGCACCCTTGCCTCCCAACAGATTTTTCATGCTAGCATCGCCCTCGGCTTGCTTGTTACCGAAGGTGTAAACACGTTTTACGTTCGACATCTCTCTTTCTATTTTGGAATTAAACTATTAGTGAATGAATCACTTTGTATTTCGAACCTTTCTCTGAACTTACAAAATTATCAAAAAAAATGGAATGTCAATTTTCACTTGGGCTTGTAAACTATTTAAATAGTGCAAACGATTGAATGTTGAATGTAAAACGCATCAAAAACATCAATCTTAATAGCATGATAATGTTATCCGTAACACTAAAAGTTTCAAATTAACGAACGGTACTTCTATTTTAGGCGAGTTGAAACATCACAAATGTATTAGCAATAAGTACCGCTTTAGCAATTGAATAAACATAGCAACCAATAAGTTACAGTCAATGTTTTGCAACATAAACAACAAAATTTAATACAATTTTGCGTTATACTATTAACAGAAACCATTACTATTGTTTGCCAAAAAACAGTAAAATTGATTTTTAAATGGAGCACAAAGGTTTGATAAGCAATACTGCCCCTTGTGGATTACATTGCGGTAAATGCTTTGCATACAAGTATGGCATTATAAGAGAAAAGAGCATTGAGCTTAAAGAGGCGTTGGGTAATTTTGCTCCTTTTGCAGAACGATTTGCATCTCTATTAAACGAACCCGTTTTTAATAACTACCCTCAATTCGAAGAGTTTCTTACCTTTCTTACAAACAGCTCATGCGCTGGATGCAGAACGCAGAAGTGTCAAGTATATGAAGATTGTAAGGTTAGGGATTGCTCCATTAGCATGGGAGTAGATTTTTGCTTTCAATGCCCAAAATTCCCCTGCGAAGAGACAGGCTTTGACGATAACCTAAAGAAGCGCTGGATGAATGCAAACTACAGAATTAAGGAGTTGGGCATAGAAGCATACTACAAAGAAATTTGCAAAGAACCTCGATACTAAAAGTTAGGGGCGCAAAGCCCCTAACTTCTTTACTTAACACTACTCCTCTCCCAATCGTTTTTTCTCTTTAACATAATTTGCATAATCCTTAAAGATTTTTTTAACCTTATCTTTTCGGGCTTGTGATAACTTTCTGTCACCTAACGACATGTAGTACTCTTTTTCCTTAAGCATTTTCTGATAGTTTTCGTAGTGCATAGCATCAAGTTGCCCTGCGGCTAACGCATTCTTAACAGCACAGTGAGGCTCAACGGTATGTGTGCATCCAGAAAACTTGCACTGCGATGCTAACATCTCTACATCTGCAAATAAATCGCTACCCTGCAGCTGTTCTGTAAGCCGAAACTCCCTAACACCAGGGCTATCAATCACTATGCCTCCATGCTTAAGCACAAACATTTCTCGAGTTGTTGATGTATGCCTACCCCTATGGTCTGAGGTTCTAACATCGCCCACTTTAAGCCGCTGCCCATCTAGAAGTGCATTAATTAGCGATGATTTACCCACCCCCGAAAGGCCTATAAACACAGCGGTTTCTCCAATACTAATGTATGCCTGTAGCATGTCAATACCCGTTCTATCAAGTGTACTAACAGCCAGAACATCAATAGTAGATGCCAACCGGCTCTTAATTGCGTCTATTCTCTGTGTAACATCAGAGCACACATCGGCTTTGCTAAGCACAACAACACGTTGAATGTGATTATTGGATGTTGCCGAAAGGAATCGTTCAATACGATTTATATTCAACCCCTTATCGCAAGATTCTACAATAAATAGTTTATTTATATTGGCTGCAAGAATCTGCTCTTTTGCCTTTGTTCCAGGCATTACACGAGAAAGTACTGAGAGTCGCGGCAAGATTTGGTGTACCATTGCAGGACTATGGGCACCATAAAGCGTTACAAGTACCCAATCGCCCACCTGAGGTAACCCCTCCTCAAAAGCTGATGAGTAAAGCAGTTTGCCAGTAGCCTCACCAAATAGAACACCCTGTTCTGTTGCTAGGGAATAACCATTTTTATGCACAGCAACGACTCGTGCAGCACTAAAACCATGAGGAATCGAAATGTCTGGGAAAAATATAGCATAATTAGAATAGCCATAGTTGGCTATAAGGGAATTATTCATGACTAAATAGGTTGATTTTTTACAATACATAACACAACAGAGCTAGCTCTGCTGAAAAACTATCCGATTAATACTTAATTAGTAGCTAATCGGCAACCTATAGCACAATATCCTGCATATTCCTTTTTTGGATACTGCAAAGATAATAAAAAGAAGTAGCTGCAACATCCTAGCATCACACAAAACAAGACTGGATTTGAGTACACCCATTAAATAATACTATACAAAAATGGGTCGGAAGATATTATCTCCCAACCCATATATCAATACAAATCAAATGCAATTGTTCTATTATCGTGCAGCAACCGCTTCTATTTCAACTAAAGCACCCAATGGAAGCCTTACAACGCCATAGGCAGCACGTGCTGGCATATCCTTAGTAAAATAACGAGCGTAAACCTCGTTCATTGCAGCAAAATTATCCATATCGCTAAGCAAACAGGTAGTTTTAACAACATTATCAAAGGTCAAGCCTGCCTCAGCAAGAATTGCCCCCATATTCTTAAGAACCTGCTCGGTTTGTTCCTTTATTCCCCCTTCGACAAACGCACCTACAGCAGGATCTATAGGAATTTGTCCAGATATGAAAAGCATTCCATTAACTTCAACCGCTTGGCTGTATGGACCAACTGCTTTGGGAGCATTAGGTGTATTCACAATTTTCTTCATGGTAGTATAATTTATGTGTTTTGCCAATACTTAATTAAGCACTAGCACAATTTCTACAAAGTTAGATTCGATCAAGGTAACTTTCCCTCTTTGTTAATTTTAGATCTTGAAGGATACCTGGCTTAACATTTATTTGGAAACTATAACTTTTCCTGAAACCTATAGGGATAACGGTTAAGCGCATCTCCCAACAATGTAAATCTCTTATCAGATTAAAAGATGTTGTAGTTAACCTATTGTTCTTAAAATCATATCCAGAGGTAAAAGCAAACTTTAACTTCTGCGTAAGGTTAAGGTCGCCACTAAAACTTAGGGTTTGATTTATACTCTTCTCCAGCCCAGGTTTACTATAGTTAAAGTTATAATTAAAAGTTACGCTCCAAGGAACCTCGAAGTCAACATAATTAAGGTTGGCATAATCTGTTGACATGGCATCGTTCATGTAAATATCCGAAGGATTTGTTCCTAGAGGAGGATCCACAGGAGGATTATTTTCATCTTTATTATTTCCCTTATCACCACCTTTAAGCGAAAAACTTAAGCCAACTGTACCTCTTGTGAAACGGGCTAAGCTACCATTTTCCTTAAATTGAAACCTATCATACACACGGCCATCTTTGGTAATAGCATATGGACTAAAAGCACCAGAGAAGTTTACACTTACCTTATCGAAAAGATTAGTCCTACCAGAAAAGGAAATATCCGAAAGGTTCATGGAGTCGGCCAAAAGGTTGTATGATGTGCTTACGTTAAAGCTCTCAAGTATTTTAATCTTTCTAAAATCGGCAGTGCTATCCTTTCGGGAACGAACCTTCATCTCAAGGTTATTACCCAATGAGAAACCAATTAACCCCGCTTCACCAGCCGAAGGGCCTCCATAAACTCCCTGTTCGAAAATGGAGTACTGTTGGAATTTTTTGCCAGTACTATCAGATTGCACCTGCTTATAATAGCCATACTCTGGCCCTGAAAAATCTGGCCGATAGGAAATTGACACAGAGGGAGTCATCATATGCCTAACCGCTACAACAGGTGACTTAGGACCAAAATTATACATACCATAAATTTTGGTGCTCATTGATGCACTTGTGCTATACTGCCATGCACGCTTAAACCCAGGGATGGTATCAATAACAACCGATTTTGTTGTCTCATCCCAGTTCTTTTCAATGGTTTTAAGATACCAAACCTCTGAGTAGTTTACAGATGGGCTTACTGTTATATATTTTAAAAGGTTAAATGATGTTGACAACGGAATATCATGTTTCATCCCCGATTTAAACTTATCGAATACCTGCTCGGTAAAGAGCACGTCCTCCTTTACGGTAACAGAGTTGTCAAGGTTTGTACTATAGCTTAAACCAATTTTCTGATACCAAGTGGCTGGCCCTGTGGCATTTTTCTTCTTGAAAGGATAAATCCTAGCCATATTAAAGCTAACCTTAGGAAATCCTATGTTTACAATGCTATCCCTTGTATTCTGCGAATGGTTTAACGAGGTGGATAAACTAAAAGGAGTTCCCTCCCACACTCTAGAATACGAGATACTTGATGTTATAGAATTAGCCAAGTAGTTATTTAGCGAAGTAGAGTTATACTTATTATGGCTTGATGAACCAAAGTTTACGTTAGCCTGAAACGTGGTGTTAGGTCTAGCTTTGGGATCTTGCGTATGATTCCATCGCAACCAGTAAGTGTTGCTCTTAGTGTAATTAGCAGCACCCTTCTCTCCTATTACATTACTAGCCAAATCGAATGAGAAACTTCCCGAATACTTATACCTCTTTTTGTACTGTGAACGCGCTTTACCAGCCCATGAGCCTAATGAGAACACATCGGCAGTAACGGTCATATCCATGTAATCGCTTAATCCAAAGTAGAATCCTCCTCCTCGTAAAAAGAACCCACGATTTGCTTCCTCACCATATTCTGGCAAAATCACCCCCGACTGCCTACTGCTTGTGCTAGGAAAAAAGCCAAAAGGAATCCCAATAGGCAACGTAACATCCTCTATAACAATGTAGGCAGGTCCTGCAATAATCTTATCGTTGGGAATTAGTTTGGCTTTTGATATGGCTATGTAAAAGTGAGGGTGTTCCTGATCGCAGGTAGTAAACTTACCCCCAGCAACATTTATATGGTCATTGGCCATTTTTTTTGTAATGCTGCTATGCAAATATCCTCCTGCTTGCTCTGTAATTACTCCGGATATCTTGGCCTTACGAGAGTCGAAGTTGTAAAAAATGTTATCCATTTCAAACTCCTGACTACCCTCCTTAAATAATGGCTTGCCAGCAATTGCCCCAGTACTATCAGGTCGTCCTTCGGCAAAAACAACACGCTTCTCCATGTCAAACTCAATGTAAGCAGCCTTAAGCTCCAAATCTTGATATTTAACAATGGCATCGCCATACAGGTATGCCCTTTGTCCATCTATGGAATAGACAATTGAGTCCGAAGCATTACTAAAAATAGGCTCTTCTATTGCCTGTTTCTTCTTCTTAAGCGTATCAGAAGGAGAGGCAACAGAGTCGCTAGCAAATGCAGATATGGGCGCCAAGTGCTCACTTGAAGCCAACAACTTAACAGGTTTTGAGCCTGTTCCCCACGCCAAATGCGACATTTGAAGCGTAAGAAATAAAACGGGTAATAACCTTAAATACAATTTATGTAGTATTTTTGTGGTACTATTTTTGAATTCAAGCTTCGAAATTAGTCAAAAAATCAAATCCGATGCAGCTCATTAGCTTTTTTAAAGTCACAAATACTAAAACGCAAACCCTATACCATTCGGTATTATTAGCTTTGCTTTTTTTCCCTTTTTTAGTTTTTTCTCAAAACGACTTCCCCTATGGCATCAAAAAAGTGGTTATTGATGCGGGTCATGGAGGCAAAGACCCTGGATCTATTGGAAAATACACCCAAGAAAAGGACATCACTTTAGCTCTTGCTCTAAAAGTTGGTAGCTATATAGAGAAAAACCATAAAGATGTTGAGGTTATTTATACCCGCAAAGACGATACATTTATAGGTCTTAACGAGCGCAGCCAAATAGCAAATGAATCGGAAGCCAACTTATTTATTTCCATACACTGCAATTCAAATCCCAGCAGTTCGCCATACGGAACCGAAACCTATGTTATGGGACTTCATAAGTCAAACGATAACCTAGAGGTTGCTATAAGAGAAAACGCGGTTGTAACCTACGAGGAGGACTACACCTCAAAATACGAGGGATTTGATCCAAACTCAAGTGAATCGTTTATCATTTTTAGCCTGATGCAAAATGCATTCCTCGATCAAAGCTTAGCCATTGCAAGTAGCATTCAAAGTGAGTTTAGGGATAGAGCCCAGCGAAAAGACAGAGGTGTTAAACAAGCAGGTTTTCTTGTTTTATGGAAAACATCAATGCCCAGTGTTCTTGTTGAGGTTGGCTTCTTGAGTAACCCCAGAGAGGAAGCCTTTATATCATCGGAGCAAGGAAAGGAATACCTCGCTTCGGCTATTTACAGAGCATTCCGGTCGTATAAAGAAACCATTGATGCCAAAGGCGTTCTTCTTGCTCAGGATAAATTCGATAGCACACTAAAAAATGCCCAAGCAGCAAAGCAAACAGAAACAACCACATCGTGGCAAAAAGAGACTACTAGTGACACTCCAAGCGACATAGAGTTTATGGTGCAGATTATTGTTTCAAGCAAGCAACTTGCCATGAACTCAGAACATTTTAAGGGATTTTCTCCGGTAGAGGAGATAAAGTTGAACACCATATATAAGTACGCTGTGGGCAGAGAAACCTCATATGAGAAAATTCAGGAGTACTGCGCTAAGGTGAAAACCCGATTCCCCGATGCATTTATAATAGCTATTCGCAAGGGACAGCAAATTCCCCTTGACGAGGCACTAAAACTAAAATCAAACTAACCCATTAATATAATATGAAAATTACCCGTGAAGCTAAAATTGGCGCTTTTGCAGTAGTATGCCTTGCTTCTTTATTCCTTGGTATAGAATTCATTAAGGGACGGAATATTTTTAGCCGTAGCTATGAATACTATGCTGTATTTAGCCAAGTTGACGGATTAGAGCGAACCAATGATGTTCTAATAAATGGATACAAAGTTGGACTTGTTGACGATATCCAATTTGAAAACTACCAAACAGGTAAAATTGTAGTAACCATACTTGTAAACAAAAAGTTTAAACTCCCCACCAACACCATTGCTAAAATGATTAGCGCCGATATTATGGGCGGGAAAGCAATTAAACTTGATGTTAAACCCGGCAATAAATACTATGAACCAGGCGACACCCTTATCTCTCAGGTTGAAACAGGGTTAATAGATCAACTTGGGCATCAAATGATACCTGTAAAGGAAAAGGCTGAGCGCCTAATGGTTGAGATGGAGCAAACACTAGCTGTTTTCTCTGCTGTTTTTAACGAAAAGAATAGGGATGAGCTTAGCATTGGAATAGCAAATTTGCGTAAAACACTTGAAAACGTTAATAGCACAACAGAAAAGCTCGATAGCATGATGATGAAAGATGGAAGCATTAGAAAACTTCTGGCAAATGCGGAATCCATCAGCAGCAACATCAAAAACAATAACAAACAGATATCCAATATCATACAAAACTTTTCATCCATTAGCGACTCTTTAGCTAAGGCCAATATTGCATCAACGCTTATGCAGGTTGACTCATCAATGAGCCAGCTCAACGGTATTTTAACTAGGATAAATGCAGGCGAAGGTACTGCAGGAAAACTACTTAAGGACTCAACGCTTTACAACAACCTAGAGCACGCATCTAAAAACCTAGAGCTGCTGCTACTTGACATGAAAACTAACCCCAAACGCTACATAAACTTCTCCCTAATAGATTTTAGCAGAACCCGTTACGAGGAAGATAAAAAGCCACGCAATTAACTGTATCCAATATCTAGAATAATTGCAATTGTTTGCATAGACGTTTTCTATGCTCGCAGTTGCAATTTTTTAGCTTTTAGTTAAGGTGTAGTTAACAAAAGTACTAGTTAGCAACACATTAACTCTATAAATATGTCATTTATCTGATTATCAAATACTTAAACTATTTTATTTTTTTGACAAAATTATACTGATGAATAATAAGGCTTTAATGAGTTTAATTTTCCAGCAAGGCATTTCACGTTTTTTTTTCACTTTTTTTTTCACAATTTTGTTCACACGAAAGTAAAACGTAATAAAAATAGAGTAACGACAGGGATTTTAAAATGGTTAGCAATTGTAAAGAGGTTTGGCAAAATTGCCTTAGGATTATAAAGGACAATGTTCCCTCTGTAAGTTTTAAAACATGGTTTGAACCCATTGTTCCTCTTCGTTTGGAGAAGAATGTGCTTACAATTCAAGTTCCTAGTCCTTTTTTCTATGAGTACTTAGAGGAGCACTATATTGACATCCTTAAGGCCACTATTCGTAAAGAAATAGGGCACGATGCCGTTTTAGAATACAACGTTGTTCTCACAAATAACGGGTTTTCTAACAGTAAACCTTATACCTTAAAGTTCCCCACGCAGAACCGAACCGATATTAAGAATAAGCCGGTTAGCATTCCTACATCAACAGGTGCAACTTCCGAAATAAAGAACCCATTTGTTATTCCCGGAATAAAGAAACTACACGTTGATCCACAGCTAAACCCTGATAATACCTTTAACAATTACGTTGAGGGAGAATGCAATAGACTTGCTCGCTCGGCTGGTTTAGCCGTTGCCCAAGCACCAGGAAAGACTGCGTTTAACCCTCTTCTACTATACGGAAACTCGGGTTTAGGTAAAACACACTTAGCACAAGCTATTGGCATAGAGGTTAAGGAGCGCTTCCCTGAAAAAACCGTTCTTTACGTTAATGCGGTTAAATTTCAAACTCAATTTGTAGAGTCGGTAAGAAGCAATAATCGTAACGATTTCTTGCATTTTTATCAGATGATTGATGTTCTTATTATTGACGATGTTCAAGAGTTTGCAGGCAAAGAGAGAACCCAGGATGCGTTTTTCCATATATTCAACCATCTACATCAAATGGGAAAACAGCTTATCCTTACATCCGATAAACCTCCAGTTGAGCTGCAGGGGCTTGAACAAAGGTTGCTATCCCGTTTTAAGTGGGGATTATCAGCCGATTTACAAACTCCAGACTTCGAAACACGTATTGCCATTTTAAAGAATAAGATTTACAAGGATGGCATAGAAATTCCCGAAGAGGTTATTGAGTTTATTGCCGCAAACATTCAATCTAACATAAGGGAACTTGAAGGAGCGCTAATTTCCTTGCTGGCTCAATCTACACTAAACAGAAAAGAGATAACCCTTGAACTTGCGTCTGAAATGGTTGACAAACTAGTGAAAAACACTAGACGCGAGATCTCTATAGATTATATTCAGAAAATAGTTTGCGAATACTTTGGCTTACCCTCAGAGGTTCTTCAAACTAAAACAAGGAAAAGAGAAATTGTGCAAGCCCGACAAATTGCGATGTACTTCTCTAAAACGTTAACCAAATCATCGTTATCAACCATTGGAAGTGTTATTGGAGGAAAAGATCACGCAACAGTGCTCCATGCCTGCAAAACAGTTAACAATCTAATTGAAACCGATAAACGCTTTAAGAATCAGGTAGAAGATATTGAGAAGCGGTTAAAGCTATAATCAACAAAAAAGAAAGGCGAGGCACCCCCCTCGCCTTTCTTTTTGCTTATTTCTAAACAGTTATAAGGTAAATTTATCCAAATCTACATTCAATATTCTACACTGTATAGTACTAATGCTGTTGTTGAACAAGGTACAACTTACAGTCGCCAATTTGCTATATTTGCCCTCTCTATTGCAAAACCATGAGCTTAACTGAAAAAGTAGCCCAACTTAGGGCAGGCATAAAAAGAGCGCGCTTAAAACTAGGGCTCGACACATTTGTTATTGCCCTTGTTGGGGCCATTGTACTTGCTTACTTTTGGAATGCTCCAGGCACATACAATGGAGCTGTAACCCTTCACGATGTAGCGAACTATGGCGTTTCTTTAATATTCTTCTTTTACGGCTTAAAGCTCAGTCCCGAAAAGTTTAAGGAAGGCCTATCTAACTGGCGATTACATGTTGTTGTCCAAACTGCTACGTTTATTGCATTTCCTGTTATTGTACTCTCCCTTATGTCCCTATTTGGCACTAACGGTAACAGATTATTCTGGATTGGTGCCTTTTACCTGGCCGCACTTCCATCAACTGTTTCATCATCGGTTGTTATGGTTTCCATTGCAAGGGGGAATGTACCGTCGGCCATATTTAACGCGTCTATTTCAAGCCTACTAGGTGTTTTTATTACACCTGTCTGGATGGGAATAATTCTATCGTCAAAAGGTGCTAACTACGATATTACCAGCGTTGTTCTTAAACTCGCCCTACAAGTATTGCTTCCCGTTGTATTAGGAATTCTGCTGCATCCAAAATTTGGCGCCTTTGCCGAAAGAAACAAGGTAAGTCTAAAAGTTTTTGATCAAAGCATTATCCTACTCATCGTTTACACTTCATTTTGCGAATCTTTTGCTAACAGAATGTTTGCAGGTCACAGCATTGCCGAAATTTTTATACTTGGAATGGCAATGATTGCCCTTTTCTTGCTCATTTATGGAATAATAACATTGGTTAGCCGATTGCTGAATTTCAGTACCGAAGACCACATTACGGCCGTTTTTTGTGGATCGAAAAAATCCTTAGTGCATGGAACCGTTATGTCTAAAGTACTTTTTCCTGGTATAAGTGGTGTGGGTGTTATTCTTCTTCCTCTAATGATTTTCCACGCATTACAACTTGTTGCGGCAAGTATTATTGCCCAAAAGTTTGATAAGCGCTAAATGCAAAAGCCGTAAAAGAGCCCTTTTTGCATATAATGCAATACTGATTATTAGTAAATCAGCAAATCGTAACTAATTTGCTAAAATTGAAGCATAAACCCAGAACACACAATGCCAGATAAAACGGGAAATAGCAGACTTAATGTAACCTCCGATGGTTTAACTTTACAAATTATCTTCCCAAGGCGAATTGAGCGGGCCCCAATTCTTTTTGTGCTTTCGGCTTTCGTTATAATTGCGCTTTTTATATACCTACTAAAAATTGCAGAAGCCAATGCCGATACAGATAATCCTAGTTTCTTCATTATTATGAAGCTAATTTTTTACGGCATAGGAAGCATCCTGTTCTCCGCTATGATTTATGAATCAGTAAAACGAGAAGTTATTGTAGTTAATAGATACAGCCTCATCTTTAAATATTCATTTCTTAATTTTTTTCTATTCGAAAGATTATACGAATTAAAGCACATTAAAGACATTAGGCTTGCCGATACCCCAACCCATAAAGAAAGAACTATTGAAAAGTACGATGATAGTTTCCATAGGTGGCACACATATTCGTCCAATTCCACCAAGGCTAATCCAACTATACAATTCGAGTACAAGGGCGAAATTGTCCCCTTTGCTACAAGCTTAACATCAGCAGAAGCACAAGTTGTAATTGGGTTAATCGCAAAAAAGATTGAGCAGCTAAACCATGTTATGTAGGTACAAACCAAGTTCTCCGCATCGAAAAAAAGTGTTTAAAATCTCTATATTTGCATAAACCAACAATTTGTTTCATGGGTCTGCTGTTGCTTTACCTTTTTATAGCTATTAGCGTTTCGTTTCTTTGCTCTGTAATGGAGGCTGTTCTTCTATCGTCCACAATATCATTTATTAACACTAAGGAAGCAGAGGGCAGTCGTGCAGCTAAGATTTTTAAAAATCTTAAGTCCGATGTAGATAAACCCATATCAGCCATACTTACTCTTAACACCATTGCCCACACTGTTGGTGCTGCAGGTGTAGGTGCACAAGCTACCGCTGTTTTTGGCGAGGCTTACTTTGGCATTATATCGGTAATTCTTACAATTCTTATCCTAGTATTCTCCGAAATCATCCCTAAAACATTAGGGGCAAATTTTTGGAGAGAGCTATACTCCCCATCGGCCTACGTTATAAAATGGATGATATACATTACATATCCATTCGTAATAATATCTGATTTTATTACTAGGATAATGCCTGAGCGTAAGTCGGGGCAAACCATCAGCCGAGAGGAGATTTCGGCCATCACAAATATTGGGGCAAAGGAAGGTGTTATTGACGAGAGCGAGAGCAAAATTATTGACAACCTTATTAAAATACGTTTTATCAAGGTTCGATCCATAATGACTCCACGTACAGTACTAGTTGCTGCGCCAGAAGATCAAACTCTTGGCGAGTTTTTCCAAATAAAAGAGTACTTCCAGTATTCCCGAATACCCATTTACAATGGAACCATAGATGCTATATCGGGCTACATACTTAAAACCGATGTGCTAGAAAAACTAGCCAACAACCAGCCAAATCTTACACTTAAAGAGATTAGGCGGCCAATTACCGTTTGTCATGAAAGTTTTAACATACAAAAACTCTTTGAGAAGCTAATTTCTCAGAAGGAGCACATTGCACTGGTTATTGATGAGTATGGTGGCGTTGAAGGGATAGCCACTATGGAGGATATCATTGAAACAATATTGGGTCTCGAGATTGTGGATGAAAAGGATGGCAATACCGATATGCAACAATTAGCGAAAGAGCTTTGGCAGAAGCGCATTAAAAATCTTGATTCTAACAAAGAGGAGAAGTAGGTGAACTACTTATTATTCTGTGTTCTTACCTTTCCCTCCTCGCTTATGGCTCCTAATTTACTTCTATTCATCACCTTGATATTGGAAACTTTCCGGAAACGTAAAGCAGACCAATCATCATCAATTGCAACTTGGCTTACAGGTTCATAGCCCAAATCTCCAAGCGAACTCCACCCCTTGTCCCTATTTATATCACTTTTATACTTTTTGGAGGTACCCTTTGGATAGGCAAACCAAATAGTTGGGTCATTAGCATTGTTGCTTTCCAGCATATCAGAGGCTAAGCCCACCTGTTCCTTTGTGCTTACAAATACTACAACCCAGCTAAACAGCACACCCCCTGCAAAATCAGTAGATATGTCTGCATCAATGTCGGCTATAATGTCGGCAAATGATTCGGGCATATTAATTATACAAATAGGCGATTGCCCTTTGTATTGTAACTTCTTTAAAACAGGATTCATAACATAACTGGAATAAACTATAGCAAGTAGTTTTAATCAATAACCTCACTGTGCGATTTTTCTGAGAATGGCATCCCCTCCTTTAGGTATGCATTAAACCAATTGCGGGTAAACTCAAAAGCGACATCCTTGTGTTTTGTAAGAGTATTGTCATCTTTTCTATATGCAATGAGTTTAAACTGCGCATTGGCCCTAGCAAATTTCCCACAAATCTCTACAGCATCATCATACGGAACCACCTTATCTTCGGTGCCATGCATAATGAGTATTGGGGATTTTTTGGGGATTTCCTGTGCCCATTGCACAACCGAACGGCAATCTATTACATCTTGCTGATTATCCTTTAAGTTGCTAGCAACCTGTTTAATAATCTCTTGAACCTGCTTGTTATGCTCAAGTGTGCGCTGCAAATTAGCCATACCACCAGTAATAACGGCACATTTTATTCGTGGATTATTCCGCATTGCCTTAAAGGTCATCATACCTCCCCTATTAAGTCCCATCATACCTATTCTGGATGTATCGGCACAGTTAATCTCGTGCAGGCATGAGATTAGGTTTGCAACATCATTTGTATCACTGCCACCAAACTCATCCTTTCCATCACTACCGCAGCTACCTCTATAATTTGATGCCACAACAACATAACCTTCGGCAGCCAATCTAGCTAACACCTCAATAGCTGTTTGAGGGGTTAAGCAGTCTTCGGGACCAAAGCCACCTCTGTTGTAAATAACAATGGGATAAAGCCCCTCCGCCCTTGGTTTTACGACAAAACCAGTTATGAATAAACCATCGCTTAGATAGCCCATTCTTAGAATTTCAACCTGTTTAAGGTAAGCAAACTGGTCTGGGTTATTCTTAATCTCACGAGAAAATGAGCTCGACAAATAGTCAAACGGAAGGGTTTTGATATTCTGGTCTCCAGCAAAATTGCTATATACAGATTTATCCATTATTGGCTCGGATGAGCCAGACTGGCAACCATATAAAGAAGAGACCAACCCTAAAAAGATTGCAAGTTTATAAAACCGTATCATAATTTTTCCACCACCTTAAATCCATTATGAAGTTACGCAGTAATTAGTAACGCAGCAAACCATTGGTGTAAATCTTTTCTTATTTTGATAACAAACAACCAGTTAAATTTCCGCGAAGCAATTTCTAGCATGCGCAACTCTAAAGTCAGAGCCATTAGGCAAAAAGCAATACACCTAGAATACATTCACTTAAAAGGAACTATCAATTATAATGAACTACTTTTTAGTAAATTTTGTGTGTTTTCACGATTTTGCATCATGAAATAGATATTTTTGAAATTAAATACCCTAATAAGCAAAACCCAAACCCTAAAAACCAAGCATATGGTTCTTGCAACAATAGATTTAGTAATAATTGGTACTTTTTTTCTCATCATTACCGGCATTGGTTATGTTGCCTCAAAAACAGCAGGAAAAGACACCTCTCAGTTCTTTTTAGGAGGACGCGGCATGCCCTGGTGGCTTCTAGGTGTATCGATGGTTGCCTGTACATTTAGCGCCGACACACCAAACCTTGTTACAGGTATGGTACGCGAAAGTGGCGTAGCAAAGAACTGGGCCTGGTGGGCTTTCCTAATTACAGGAATGGTTACGGTTTTCATTTATGCCAAGTTATGGCGCCGTTCTAATGTACTTACCGATTTAGAATTTTATGAAATTCGTTATAAGGGGAAAGCGGCATCTTTTCTTCGTGGATTTCGCTCAATTTACCTTGGCCTTTTCTTTAACGTGCTCATTATGGGTTCTGTAACTCTTGCAGCCATTAAAATTGGGGGAGTAATGTTAGGTCTTGAACCGTGGGAGTGCGTTATTTATGGTTCTATAGGAGTACTCATTTACAGCGTTCTAGGTGGTCTTAAGGGTGTAATTTGGGCCGACTTTTTCCAGTATTCCATAGCAATGTTTGGAGCTATTCTGGCTGCTGTTGTTGCTGTTAAGCAGCCTGAAGTTGGAGGGTTAAGCGCACTTTTATCTAACCCTGTAATTGCTGACAAGGTCAACTTCTTCCCAAACATGTCAAATCCATCGGTGTTTGTGCCGCTGCTCATTATCCCCATTGCGGTGCAGTGGTGGAGCGTTTGGTATCCTGGTGCTGAGCCCGGTGGTGGTGGATACATTGCCCAAAGAATGCTAGCGGCGAAGGACGAAAAGAATGCCATTGGAGCAACCCTTCTATTTAACTTTATGCACTATGCTATTCGCCCTTGGCCTTGGATTATTGTTGCACTAGCCTCTCTTGTAATATATCCAGACTTAGCTAGTATTAAGGCTCATTTTCCAAATATATCGGACACATACCTTAAGGATGATATTGCTTATCCGGTAATGCTATCAAGGCTTAGCGCAGGTTGGCTAGGACTGGTTATTGCATCGCTTATTGCTGCATACATGTCAACAATTGGTACGCATCTTAACTGGGGAGCCTCATATGTGGTTAACGATTTTTATAAACGTTTTGTAAAGCCCGATGCTACGGAGAAGCACTTAGTTGCAATTGCCAGAATTTGCACCGTAATACTAATGGTTTTAGCAGGTGCCGTGTCGCTACTATTCCTTGATAATGCAACGCAGGCTTTCAATATACTGCTCCTTTCGGGTGCTGGAACAGGAGCAATATACTTATTACGATGGTTCTGGTGGAGGATTAATGCCATTACTGAAATTGTTGCAATGGTGTTCGCTACTATTCTAGCAGTTATTCTTGTGTTTGTTGTAAAGGATGAATCTATTGCCTTTTGGGTATTCGATGGATTTACGGCAAAGCTTTTAATAGCAGTAACCCTTACTTCGGTAGTGTGGTTAACAACAACGCTTTTAACTAAACCAGAAAGTATGGAAACCCTAAAACGGTTCTATAAGCTAACTCACCCTGGCGGTCCTGGATGGAAAAAAGTGGCAAACGAAGTTGCTCAAGAATCGGATGGTAAACTTGCAAAAGGTACCTGGGAGATGCCTGTACAACTTCTTTGCGTTTTTGTTGGTAGTATGGTTATCTACTCCTCTCTTTTTGCAATTGGGAGCTTTGTTTACGGCAGAACTATGGCTGGCATAATATTACTAGGTATGGCAGCAGCAGGAACTATTATACTATTCAAATTATTTGGCAAGTTAAAAGCAGAATAGGGTTAGCCCTATTCTGCTTTCTGTGGTACTAGTTCTAGTTTAGAAATATCGTAACCCAAACCTTTAGCCTTATCTACTAGCATTTGGTAAGTAGCCTCGTCCATTTGTGGAGCGCGACTTAAAATCCAAAGATAATTTGGCGATGAGCTGCCGATTAATGCATAGGAGTAGTTCTCCTTATCCAAATCAAGCACAAGGTATTCGGCACCAAAGGGCCAAAAGAAGGAAACCTTTAACCTACCAGTATTTGTAGGATCGGGAATCTTAGCAAAAGCCTTAGCCTTGCTATGCTTTCCTGTTAATGTGCCTTTGTACCCTTGATTAAGTACACTTAAGTTTCCGTTTGGTTTTAAGTCATACGTTGCAGTTACTCCAACCAAACCCTTTTCAAAGGAATGAGGGAAACGAGCAATTTCGTACCAAGTGCCTAAGTATCGTTGTATATCAACATCCTTAACGGTTTCCATGGTAAAACTGGATTTATTAGTTGTATTATTGGAGCAACCTAACCACAAAAGGGCTAGGGCAAGAATCAAACTATAATGAGTTAGTTTCATATGGTCGTGCTTTAATATGCGTACTCAAGTTAGCAATAAACTAATAGAATAAACAGAACTGGTTAATAGGTTGTTTAATGTTTCTGAAAAATAGCAACAAAGAATTAATTTTGATTGAATAAAATAAACAGCATAAATAATAGTGCAACAGCATTCCATTTAACACAACAACCTGACATAAAGCGCAATGCGAATGAACATTAAAAAACAACATACCATATGTTCCATTTCGAAACATTAAGTTGTAATATTGTACACATGAGGCAAAACAACAAACTTTCACCACACAAATTGCATCTTGCATATAATTAAATATCAATACTTTATATTTTATTTAAGATTTGATTGCTTGATGGTTCATTTTGGTTCAGTTATTGGTTAGAGTGCACAAGAATTGAAAAATCCGTAAAAATGGAAGTTGATAGAGGAAAAATCCTAGCTATAGACGACAACAAAGAAATCCTACTCTCACTTAGGGTTGCTCTGGCAAAGCACTTTGACGAGGTTAAAACCCACACATTTCCTGACAATGAAGCCGAAAAGCTGATATCAAGCGGCGCATACTCCGTACTTCTACTGGATATGAACTTTACACCAGGAGTCACCAGCGGCAAACAGGGGCTGAACTTCCTAGAAAAAGCCCTTTCCATTGACCCTTCGCTTGTAGTAATAATGATTACAGCCTATGGCGATATTGATTTGGCGGTACAAGCCATGAAACTTGGAGCTGCTGATTTTGTAGTAAAACCATGGGAAAATAAAAAGCTAATTGCCACAGTAAGCGCAGCAATGACACTGGCCAAATCTCGAAGAGAGCTGGCAATAACAAAGCACCAAAACAAAGCATTATCAAAGGATTTCGACTCTCCTTTCACCTCTATCATAGGCTGTTCAAGTGCAATGCAACAGGTATATACTGCCATAGAGAAAGTGGCTAAAACCGATGCCAATGTTCTTGTGCTAGGAGAAAACGGAACAGGTAAAGAGCTCGTTGCCCGCGCAATACACAGAATGTCCCATAGAAAGGACGAGATTTTTATGTCTGTTGATATGGGCTCTATTCCCGAAACTCTTTTTGAGAGCGAACTATTTGGGCACATGAAAGGAGCGTTTACCGATGCTCACGAGACTCGCCCCGGACGGTTTGAAATGGCATCGGGAGGCACCCTCTTCCTCGATGAAATTGGCAACATTCCGCTAACGTTGCAGGCCAAGTTGCTTGGAGTATTACAAACCCGAAAAGTTAATCGTGTTGGAGCCAATACTACCCGCGATGTGGACATAAGACTTATCACAGCAACCAATGCCGACTTGTGCACCGAAATAGCTAATGGGAATTTTAGGCAAGATCTCTATTACAGGATAAACACAGTAGAAATAACGCTTCCTCCGCTAAGGGAACGGGGCGACGACTTGCTTCTGCTCACACAGCACTTCCTAACCTTACACGGGAACAAATATGGAAAAACAGGCTTGGCATTAACCAAGGGGGCACAAAGGCTACTTTACGCCTACCATTGGCCAGGTAACGTTAGGGAACTTAGTCACACCATTGAACAAGAGGTTATTATGACTGATAAAAAGATAATCGACTCCGATTCTCTCCACCTTACCACACCAGACTATAACCCTTCCAGAAAAAGCATACAATCCTCATTACGGATTGATGATATTGAGCGAGAGGCAATTATGGCTGCACTAAAAAATAACAGAGGAAACATAACCAATGCAGCAAAAGACTTAGGTATGGGACGAACAACGTTGTACCGCAAAATGATAAAGTATGGGCTTTAAATCGTTCCGATTCAGGCTTATCATGCGCATCATGCTCCTAATGTTAGCCATTCTGGGGTTTCTGCACTTTGCAGGGAAGCCAGGCTATGTATTTACATCAATAGAATTTGGAATATTTACCATAATACTAGTTGTTGAGCTCATTCTATTTGTTGAACGAGGCTATCGACAGGTTATTCAGATGCTGAGTTCCGTTAAGGAGAAAGATTACAACATCACCTTTTCACCTGCTCACAGAACGTACATATTCCAAAATCTATCGGAAATCCTTAACGATCTGGTTAAATCGCACAAACAGGTACGCATAGAACGAGAGCTCCATTATCAGTTTCTTAATCATATTGTAGATCAGCTGAATTCTGGCATTGCATGTTTCGATAGCCAAGGAAAAGTAACGCTTGCCAATAGCGCTCTACGCAATGCACTCGGTATAAAGCACATCCGCAACATCTCCTCCTTTAGCACAATAAGTCCAGCATTTCCATCCATTATCAAGGACTTAAAAACGGGCGAAGAACGTCTTTTCTCATTTGTTCACAAAGGAGAACTAAAGCGGTTCTTTGTATCGAGCACAAAAATCAAACTACTTGAGAAAGACTATACTCTTGTAGCGATGCAAAACGTAAACACACCAATCCAAGAGGCTGAAAACGAATCCTACAAACGGCTTATACGAGTGCTTACGCATGAAATAATGAACTCAGTAACACCGATACTCTCCCTTAGCCAATCCATGAACGAAATGTTTTTGGAAAGTGAGAGCGAAGCACCCATCAATATTTCCGCACAAGATCTCGATGACGTTATTGCGGGCTACCAAGCCATAGCACTAAGAAGCCGTGCACTTATGCGCTTTGTAACCGATTTTAAAAGCCTTTCGAACCTACCAAAGCCACAAATTACAAACGTTTCCATAGAACATCTTTTCCGCAACATACGTTCGCTACTATCTGGCACATTAGCAGAAAAGGGAATAAATATATCTTTTCAGATTGCGCCAAGCATAACCACCATAAATGTTGACCAAGACCTAATAGAGCAAGTATTAATAAACTTGATAAGAAATTCCATAGATGCAGTAACCACATGTCCACAAGAACCGCAAATTATTATTGAGGCAGCGCAAGAATCAGGCTACACAACGCTCTCTGTTACAGATAATGGATGCGGAATTGCGCCATCGTCCTTCGATCAAATTTTTGTACCCTTCTTTACCACTAAGCAAAATGGATCAGGTATAGGGCTAAGCCTCTCTCGTCAAATAGTTCAACTACACGGTGGAACTATTTACTTTCGTTCTGAACCTAATAGCAGCACAACATTTACTATAAGAATACCTAAGGAGTAAGCTAAACACCCAAATAGGACAATACGCATCACCCTCTTTATGTGGGCATTAAGACACGCAGCCAATGCAAAAAAGTTTTTTTAGCTATCTTTTTAATTAAACTATTGTTTAAAACAACGTTTGATACTACATTTATCAGCTACAGCGCTATAAAAAATCAGCGCGAAGCAATGCGGTGTGCCTAGAACGGCAACACAACTATTTTTGAAAGAAAACCGAAAGCCATGTCACCTCGTTCAGGAAAAACAACAAAGCAAAAGCTTATAGATACTGCTACTACCCTATTTTTAGAAAAGGGTGTTGATAGAGTTGGAGTACGCGAAATTGCCGCAACAGCAGGCATCAACCTCTCCTTAATGAACTACTATTTTAGAAGTAAGGAGATACTCTTTGAAACAATTTTTGAGATTCAGATAAAGGAACGCGCGCATTTGTTGCGGGTAATACTAGACTCCGAGCAAACCTTAGAGAACAAAATCCGCGAGTACGTATCAACCTACGTAGATGTGCTACTTGATAATCCGTTGCTTGTTTCCTTTGTAATGTCCATTGTACACAGGAGTCCCGATAAAATTGCCAAGATGAAGGTAATTGAAAACTTGTACCATACCGAATCCTTCATAGAACAGCTTCGTAAAGAATCGGAAGCAGGCAATATTAAGCCAATAGATCCAGAGCAGCTCTTCCTAAGCATGATATCACTAGTGCTATTCCCCTTTGCCATACAGCCCTTAATTCAGGACAGAAACAGAATTAACAGTGAGCAATTTAGGGTTATGATGCACCACAGAAAGGAGCATATATTTCAACTTCTTTGGTCGTCGATTAAAGCATAGTTAGAATAACTAACGAAAACAAAAAAAGCCACCCAATGGGTGGCTTTTGTGACTCCGACAGGATTCAAACCTGTAACCTTCTGATCCGTAGTCAGATGCTCTATTCAGTTGAGCTACGGAGCCTTTTGTTTTGCGAGTGCAAAGGTAAATAAAAAAATTGCTCTTCCAAGATTTCATGGGCTTTTTTTACAAAAAAGCGACAGTTTCAAACCTTTCAAGAACAAGGAAGCCACCTGTGGTGGTGGCTTTTGTGACTCCGACAGGATTCAAACCTGTAACCTTCTGATCCGTAGTCAGATGCTCTATTCAGTTGAGCTACGGAGCCATTCCCGTTTTGCGTGTGCAAATATAGCGCAAAAAAACCAATAAAAGCAAGGAGTTTTCAAAAAAAAGCCCCGAAAAATCGGGGCTTTTTTTGTTAGTTCTGATTATCAGTATCAAATTTCATTCTCTTCTCTTTGATACGAGCTTTCTTACCAGTTAGGTTGCGTAGGTAGTAAATACGTGCACGACGAACCTTACCTGCTTTGTTTAGCTCAATTCCATCGATGAATGGCGAGTTTAAAGGAAAAATCCTTTCAACACCAACACCACTTGAAATCTTTCTTACGGTAAAGGTTTCGGTTACGCCAGTACCTTTGCGCTGAATAACAACACCTCTAAAGTTCTGGATACGCTCCTTGTTACCCTCTTTAATTTTGTAGCGAACGGTAATTGTATCACCACTCTTAAACTCAGGGAACTTTGGTGTTTCTACTGCGAAAGCCTGTTCCGCTAACTTAATCAGATCCATTTCTGTTGTGTTTTATTAATTGTTTTCTGCATGGAATATTACTGGCTCCTGTGTCCTAGTAAGAGATTACATACAAATTGGGCACAAAAATAGTCAAAATTGACAAAACAACAACCTGTTTGTGTAAAAAAACGGTATAACAGAGAGGTTTACCTTTTATTTCCGATAAGCGTTCCATAACGGTATAAATTCCTTTTTACTTTTTTATAAAAAAACGGGCGGCTGCTTTCTATCGCTTCTATTTATCCCAATAAATTTAGCACCTTTGAGTCTATTTATACTAGAATGCCTTAATTCTTTACACAAAGAAAATGGAAAACAGCTCTTTTATTCTCAAGGTTGCCTTATCAATGCTGATTGCAGGGTTATGGATTAGCACGGCAACAATCCTTGCTCAAAAATTAGGTTCAAAACTCGGCGGGTTAATAACCAACCTGCCTTCAACCATACTCGTGTCTGTTCTATTTATTGCACTAACACAAGGAGTTGGGTTTGCTGCCGACTCGACCCAATTTGTCCCCCTAGGGATGACTATAGACACCTTGTTTCTACTAATTTTTATTGCAACCGTAAAACATGGTGTTATTAAAGCAACCGCACTTAGCCTGTTATCGTGGTTTATTTTAGCAGTTGGAGCATCGTACTTACCAGCCTTAAATATATCAATGGCAATAATACTATTTGCAATAGTAGTAATTGTATCGTTCACTATAACTGAGTTTTTCATGAGCATTCCATCGCTGCCAAAAGAACCAGTAAAACCTACCATACAAGTAGTTTTTACCAGAGCCATTTTTGCCGGAAGCGTGGTTGGTGCAGCGGTAATTGTTGGGCAATCGGGCAATACGTTTTGGACTGGGGTTACTTCTACGTTTCCTGCAGTTATGCTATCGTCAATGGTTATACTTACTGTTACTGCAGGAAAAGCTTTTGCAAGAGCCACCGGTAAAGTTATGCTAGTTTCCTCTACAAATATTGTTGTGTACGGATTTGCCGTTAGCTGGCTCTACCCAAAAATAGGTGTGGTTTGGGGAACTACTATAGCCTTTGGGCTATCCGCATTATGGATATACCTACTTAGACCTCTAGTGAATAAAATACGTTAGTTTTTTGCTTACAGCAGAACTATGATTCCAAATAAACCACTACATTTAAGTGTTCTTCTAAAGAAATAACAATGAAGGGATTAAGTAAATCGTTTGTAAAACAAAGCGTATTTCTGCTTTTTTGTTTGCTACTGCAATCGCCTGTAACCATTGGACAAAACCCAAAAGTTGATTCTCTCTTTAATAAGCTAATTGCACAACCCTCCGATACGGCTACATTTATTGAGCTTATCAATAACTTTAATGCACCACTGCTGGGTAGCCCTAAAGGTGATTCCATTATTACGGCTTTACAAGCACTTACCACAACAAACAAGAACGCTAAAATACAGTGCCTTGTGGCTCAAACTAAGGGGCGCACACTACATGCAAAGGGCGAATATGAACAGGCAATTCCTTGGTTTAAAACAGCTATAAAATCGGCTCAAAATATTGAAAATCCAGCATTAACCGCAGCAAACTACCAATACTTAGCATCATCGTATTTTAATCTAAACGTACTAGATTCGGCTATAATAAACATTAACAAAGCAATTGCAATTAATAAAGAGGCAAATGATTTAAAGCGATTAGCTATATGCTATAACACTCTCGGAGGAATACACTGGTCGGCGGGAAACTACGCTAAGGCCATTGAAACCTTTTATGAGACGCTTAGAATAAAAGAGCAGCAACAGGATACCGTTGGAATGGCCAATATATCCAATAATATTGGGATTGTATTCGAAACCCAAAACAACACACAACAAGCCGCTACGCTCTACTTAAAAGCGCTTGAACTGTATCAAAAGGCAAACCATTTAAAAGGCATTGGACTTACAAGCAACAACTTAGGTATTCTTTACAAAAATGTAAAGGACTACTCTAAGGCTTTAGAGTATCTTAATAAATCGCTAGAAGTTGACAAAAAGCTGGGCAACAAAAATGAGCTAGCCAAAACCCTTAACAACATTGGAGAGCTCCACCGAGCCATGGGAAACTATGGACAAGCTGAAACGAGCTTACTTCAAGCCCAAGCAATTTTTGAAGAAACCAACAACAGCCATGGACTTGCTGCAACATATATTAATCTTGGTGCCATAGCCAATAATAAGGCTAACTTCACCAAAGCGCTAACCTTTTATAATAAAGCGTTGGCACTTGCTGAGCAAAGCGACAATTTAGAGTGGAAAAAGGAGTGCTACCAAGGGTTATATGAATCAAATAAAGGACTAAACAATAACGTTAAAGCACTTGTATTCCATGAGCAATTAATGACCATATCGGACTCGTTAAAAAATATTGAAAGCATTAAAGCTCAGAATGAGCTTAAAATAAAGTACGAAACAGAAAAGAAGGAGCAGGAGATAACGCTTTTAAACCAAGAAAAGATTCTTGATGAACTTAGAATTAAGCGCCAAAAAGCATTTAACATATTCCTGCTAATTGCAAGCTTTTTGCTTATAACCAGCATCAGCGTAACCTATGCAAGCCTTGTAAATAAACGCAAGCACAACAAAAACCTCCTACAAAAGAATGCGGAAATACATCAGCAGAAAGAAGAAATTGAAACTCAACGCGATTTACTAGAAGATCTAAATACCGAACTGGGCCAACAAAATGAAGAGATATTGTCCCAGCGGGATTATATAGAGAACCAGAATAACCGTTTGAAAGAGAGCATTAAATACGCTTTCCGTATTCAAAAAGCGCTACTACCCGACCTAGGTTTATTACCCCCCTTCTTTTCCAATCAGCAAATCCTGTTTAAGCCAAAAGATATTGTGAGTGGCGATTTCTACTGGATTTATCCGCAAGAGGAAAGCATCCTATTCTCCGCTATAGATTGCACAGGCCATGGAGTAGCAGGAGCGTTTATGAGCCTACTAGCCTACGATATGCTTAAAAATGCAACCATTGCAAAAGGGCTAACTAACCCTGAAGATATTGTAAACTCCATAAATTCTGATATCGACAAAAACCTCTATATCAACACAGATCCTTACGATATAAAAGACGGAATGGACCTAGTAGTTTGTAGGTTTAACAAAAAAATGGGCACCATAGATTTTTGTGGAGCGCATAGCACCTTTGCCATAATTAGAAATTCTGAAATTGAAACGTACAAAACCGACAGGTACACAATAGGCTCTAGAATAGCAAAGGAAACCCCATACAAACAGGAGACAATAAGCGTTTCCCCTGGCGATAGGATTATCTTGTTCACCGATGGGTACATCGATCAGATTGACGGGCAGCTAGGGAAGAAGGTTGGTTTTGCTCAATTTAAGGAGCTCCTTAAAAAAACATCATCGCAACCACTACACCAGCAAAAGGAATATCTAGAACGATTCCTTTACGACTGGCGCGGCGATTACGAGCAAATTGATGATGTTCTAATTTGGTTGCTTGAGGTTTAACCTAGAACTCCTTTGTAAAGGCGTTGGCTCCCATTGCTGGGCTTGGAGTAAACCCAACCTTTTTTAGGTAGTTAATATGTTGTTCCGACGAAGTGTTGCACACCAAACGCTTTACACCCATACCGGTAAACACATCGGGGTTTTCGGAAAAAATAAACTGTCCTAGCTTTAAATCTCTATACTCAGGTATAGCAAAATCAACAATTACCTCAACTGTATCGGGGCTTAGCTTACGTCCCATAAAAAGACCTGCAACAGCCATATTCCTAGTAACAAAGAACAGTAGATCGGCACTCTCCTCATCCTTCTTGAAGTGAGGAAAAAAGCGAGTTATCTCATCGTTGTAATATGTTATAAAAGCACTTAAATAACCATCGGTAGCATTTACCAGCTGAATACGGAAATACTCTTCCCTATGGTATATCTTGTAGAGGTAGTAAATGTTTACAAGCACAATGAATGCATTCATAAACCCAACAGGAAGCGCGCCTATTAAAAAGCCATAAAGGGAGAAAACGGCCGATCCAACCAAGTTCATCCATCTCAACTTAACAATTGAACTCATTAATAAGGAGATAGCAACTAAGACCGAGGCCAAATACCCCAGCCATTCAAAAAATGAAATGCCTAACATAATTTAAGTGATTATTTGATTAGTGTTTTGCGCGACGTTGAACTATGAACCAAGGATTCTCAAGGTCTTCCTTATTATATACCAATCGGTCGTTGCCTTCAACAGAAAGCACATCGCAACCAGCTTCCTCGGCAATGGATTGTCCTGCAGCCGTGTCCCACTCAGTTGTTGGGGCAAATCGAGGGTAAACATCGGCGTTACCTTCAGCAACCATGCAAATTTTAAGGGAAGATCCCCTAGGTTTAAAGTCAACTTTATCAAACTTATTGCGCAAATTGGCAATATACTCCTCGGTTTCCTTAGACATGTGCGATCGACTTCCCACCACAATAAAGCTGTCTCGTGTAGAGCTTATAGGAAGTTTTACCGCATTGTGGAGCAAATCTTTCGCTGTGTAATCTGCAGTTACATTGGGTGAAATTCCTTCGGTTAGAAAGGCGCCCTTATCTTTTAATGAGAAGTACAAGTTACCGCTTACAGGAACATATACTACACCCATTATAGGAAAACCATTGTAAACCAGAGCAATGTTCACGGTAAACTCACCATTACGCTTAATAAACTCTTTTGTACCATCCAGTGGGTCAACAAGCCAAAAATACTCCCAGCCCTTTCGCTCCTCATATAAAAGGTTACGCCCTTCCTCACTAAGCACGGGAATCCGGGTTTTCATTAAGGATTTGGATATTTCAGCATGAGCCTTCCTATCGGCCAATGTGAGAGGAGTTGAATCTGATTTTAGGTTTACATGAAAATCATCGGAGTTGTAAACGTCCATAATTAATCCCCCTGCCCTAACGGCCGTACTTATTGCGGCCGAAAGCAGGTGCCATAGCTCCGTTTCGTTAATCATTGCTCTTTCTCGTTTAACTTAATTTTCCACAAAATTAAACTTTTCTTCCGATGAAACTACACACCCCTTATGCGGCTATTTACAATGAACTTAAGAGGAACGATACAAGCCAATAATACCAATGGACTATTAACTTACTTAATATCCGCATGTTGTAGAACAGTGCCTTTCTGGATATCACAAAAACAGCTGAAAGAAAAGAACTTTTGCTCTCTACCAGAAGCACAAATATGGTAAAACCATTTTTTGGTGAGAAAAATAAGAGGGAGTCCCTTGCATACAAAACATGAATGGTGTAAGTTTACCCGTCAACATAAAAACATTTCAAATGAAAGAGATAGGTAACTTACACCCTAAGGAGGTTTGGAAATACTTCCTTGAGATATGCCAAATACCACGCCCTTCCAAAAAGGAAGAGAAAATTATGGAATACCTTATCAAATTTGGGGAAAGCCATGGTTTAGAAACCCATCGCGATGAGGCAGGAAACGTTGTTATAAAAAAAGGAGCAACCCCAGGAATGGAAAATCGCCAAGCAGTTGTTCTTCAAAGCCATATGGATATGGTTTGCGAAAAGAACAGCGATGTGGAGCACGATTTTCTTAAAGATCCTATAAAACCCAGAATTGATGGGGAGTGGGTTAAGGCTACGGGAACAACACTTGGTGCCGATGACGGTATAGGCATTGCAGCCCAACTTGCTTTACTTGCTGCTACAGATATTCCACACGGCCCAATAGAATGCTTATTCACAGTTGACGAGGAAACAGGATTGACTGGAGCATTTGAAATGAAACCAGGATTTTTCGACTCCAAAATACTCCTTAACCTAGACTCTGAAGATGAGGGCGAACTTTTTATTGGATGCGCAGGAGGAGTTGACACCTTAGCCACATTTGGTTACGAACAGGAAAAAGTACCAAGTGGCTTTATTGCCTATAAGTTTACTGTTAAGGGACTAAAAGGAGGGCACTCTGGCGACGATATTAACAAGGGGCTTGGTAATTCCATCAAAATAATAAACCGCTTCCTTTGGAAAGGAACCAACAAATTCGACCTAAGGCTATCTAATCTTGATGGTGGAAACCTGCGGAACGCTATCCCTCGCGAAGCATTTGCAGTATTTCTAGTTCACGAAGACGATAAAGAAAGCGTTGTTGCCGACTTTAATACGTTCCACTCCGATGTTAGAAATGAACTCAAGGATACTGAGCCAAACTTGGTACTTGGCCTTGAGGAGTGCAATGCGCCAGAATGGGTTATTGACGAACCAACCCAGTATGATCTGCTAAACGCGCTTTACGCTTGCCCCCATGGTGTTATTGCAATGAGCAGCCAAATACCCGGCCTTGTTGAAACCTCAACAAACTTGGCATCGGTTAAATTTATCCAAGACAACCAAATTCTAGTAACAACTAGCCAGCGTAGCTCTGTTGACTCTTCTAAAACCGACATTGCCAATATGGTAGAGAGCGTATTCCGCCTTGCTAACGCAAGCGTGGTTCACTCCGAGGGTTATCCAGGTTGGGCACCTAATACCAACTCTGAGATATTAACCATAACCAAAAATGCATACGTCAAGCTTTTCAGCGTAGAACCAATTGTAAGAGCCATTCATGCTGGGCTTGAATGCGGACTATTCCTTGAAAAATACCCCGAGTTGGACATGATCTCATTTGGCCCAACTATTAGAGGAGCCCACTCACCAGACGAGCGTCTTGATATAGCATCGAACGTTAAGTTCTGGGATCTCCTGCTTGAGGTACTTAAGAATATTCCTGAAAAGAAGTAGTTAAAAATCTTAATACCTAATACCCCCAACGGAGCCCAACTAGGCGTTTCGTTGGGGGTTTTCTTTTGTGAACATGAACATAATCGAATTTATATCAAACCCTGAAAATATTTACACATGGCAAGTAATTACCATATTGGTGCTTGCCGGTTTTTTTGTTGGGTTAATAAACACAATTGCCGGAAGCGGAACTGTAATAACCTATTCCCTATTCATGGCTATGGGAATGCCTGCCAATATTTCCAACGGAACAATAAGGGTTGGAGTGGTACTACAAACACTTGCAGCAACTATCAACTATAAAAAGAAAGGCTTTTTAGACTTTAAAAAAGGAATAAGACTTGCAATCCCAATAGCCATAGGCTCTATTGCTGGAGCTCAATTAGCCGCATCAATTGATACTAAGATTTTTGAAAAGCTACTTGCTGTAATTATGCTCCTGATGATCTTCTTTCTCTTTGCAAACCCAACAAGATGGACAGAAGGAATTAAAGAAAAAATTGAGGCCAAGCTAACTTGGAAAGAGATGCTCATATTCTTTGCCATAGGGCTTTACGGCGGATTTACACATATTGGTGTCGGCATTTTTCTCCTATCGGCACTAGTGCTTAAAGCAGGGTACGACTTACTAAGAGCCAATGCAATAAAGGTTTTAACCGTTCTAATTTACAGCCCTTTTGCACTGCTAATATTTGTTATAAACCATCAGGTTGACTATAGAATTGGGCTAATTTCAGCCGTTGGCAATATAATTGGAGGCATAGTTGGAGCCAGGTTATCTGTTAGCTGGGGAGCCAATTTTATTAGGTGGTTTCTTGTGATAATTATCGTGCTTTTCGCTTCCAAAGTATTTGGATTATGGGCACTCTAAAAACAAACGGGCGGTAAATTCCCGCCCGTTTGTTAAATTTCGAATGGAACAAAATCGTCTTTTCGTACACCGCAAACAGGACAAACCCAATTATCGGGAATTTCATCAAACGCAGTACCAGGGGCTATTCCATGGTCCGGATCACCAACTTCGGGGTCGTAAACATACCCACATACTTTACACTTATACATGTTTTTCTTTTTTTTCTAAAGTACAACAATTCTAATAAAGCCCCAGAGCAAACATGAAATTAAGAAAACCAAAAAGGAGTAATTCACGTAAACCTTAAGCAAGGAATTTACTTTGTAACTCCATTTTCATACATTAGCATAAACATTTTAAGCATGAACAAGCTACTAATAATTCTTTTGCTATCCGCTGTACCGTGTATGGTTTTGGGGCAGAGCAAGAAAAAACTCAAGGAAAATGCGATTAAAACGCAAACCGTATGGAAATACTCCTACAGAAACGGAACAGAAGTGAAGTTTAAGGAGGCAGAATTCGCCTTTGACGAAAAGGGAAGAACCATTTTAGAGAAAGAGTATGACGAGCAAGGTTTTGTAATTAGACATATGGAGTATGCCTTTGATAGTGAGGGAAATTTGACTACAGAGATAACATACAATCCTAAGGGGCAAATAATTCGCAAGGAAGTAACACAATACAACGGGAACCTCAAAATAGAACGAAAAATTTATGGCCCCGATGGCAAGCTAAAAACAAGAAAAGTTTACGAATACACCAAGCATTAGGCACCGTGATTATTGAAGAAGTAGTTCAAAACCTAGCATTCCAACCCATCAGCCTAAAAGAAGCTGATAAAGCCAAACTTATGAATAGGGTGGACAGGAAGTACCTAATAAATAGCGTACTGCTACCCGAAATATTAAGCCAAATACAACACAACTACTTCATTCTAACCATAAAAAAAAGCGCAGTACTCCCTTACCACACAGAGTATTTTGACACAGAGGCCCGAGACATGTACCTTGCTCACCACAACAAAAGGCCACTGCGATATAAAATAAGGGTAAGATCTTACATCGCATCCCAACAAACCTTTCTTGAAGTTAAGGTTAAAACTCCAAAAGGACGAACAAACAAAATGCGAATTGAGGGAGGCATGGAAGCAAAAAATAGCACTGCAATTGCTACGTTTATTCACGAGAATACACCATACTCCACCGAAGTGCTAAAGCACACGCTAACAACAGATTTCAGCAGGATATCTCTAGTAGGAAAAAACTACAAGGAACGGGTAACCATAGATCTTAACCTTAGCGTGTCCACGCCCATTGGATATACCGAAAATCTACCAAACCTGTGCATAGTAGAGGTTAAACAAGATAAGGTTGAGCAAGAAAGCCCCCTAGTCCATTACTTAAGGCAAAAAAACATTAAAACCGCATCGTTTAGTAAGTACGCCATTGGCACAGCACTACTGGTACCCAGCATAAAAGCAAATTCTTTTAAAGAGATTATTAGAAACATAAACCGCATTACCCATGCTTAACGAAATACTAACAACCATCATGCAGTCCGACGAGCTTAGGCTTTTTGGAATAAAGGTTATTAATTCCGATGATTTTATAACCATGATACTGCGCTTTTTCATAAATCTAGTAATGCTGGTTACTATAGTTAGATACCTATACTACCCCCAAACTCTCAGAAAAGACTATCTTTTTACATTCCTTCTCATTGGACTGCTAATATTTTTTATGTGCTTCCTCTTAGCAAGCGTTAAGTTGCAGCTAGGCTTTGCACTCGGACTATTTGCTGTATTTGGAATTATTAGATACCGTACCAACCCTATCCCTATAAAGGAGATGACATACCTCTTTTTGGTAATAACAATATCTGTTATAAATGCCATATCATCAAAAAAGGTAAGCTATGCAGAGCTGCTATTTGCTAATGCAGCAATTCTTATTAGTACGTTTATACTTGAGAAACTGATGATGCTTAGGCATCTATCGCACAGAGTAGTTATTTACGAACGAATAGACCTTATTAAGCCTAGCAAAAGAGCAGAACTCCTAGCCGACCTTCAGGACAGAACTGGTTTAGAAATAAAAAGAATTGAGATAGGAAAAATCGATTTCCTAAAAGATGTAGCATGGATAACCATCCATTTCATTAATGATACAAGCAAGGGAATTCCCTCTTTAACCGAGCAAGGGAATAAGTTTGATGATGATGAAGACTAACCCTCCTAAGGAATCTCAACCAGATTAATAGGAATTTCCATTAGGGATTGCAAATCCTTGCCCAAGCCCTTTATGGTATCGTCATCCTCTTCGTAGTACCAGTTAACCGTAATGTCACTACCCTTTTTATAACACTCATCAAAGAGCTTTAGAATAGTGAATACAAAACGGTTGGAACCGCTATTAATATATTCTATGCGGAAACTAACCATTGTTTGCTTTTCTGGATTCACCAAGTAGTTCTGAAGCCATTGGATAACTGGCTGGTAAAAAGCAAGGGCGTCTTCGGGAATCGACCTTCCGGATATCTGCATATGCCCTGGAGCAAAATCTATCTCGGGAGTTTTAGATGTACCCTTAATGTAGAGCCTCGTTAAGTCCATCATAGTAACGAAACTTTTGAGTTTATAGCTAAAGATAGCGTAAATATTATATATATCGAAGTGTATTCGACAAAACTTTTCCTATTCTGAACTAACACTTCACTATGTAGATTTGTTTAAAAGAAATCAGCAATAGTCCACCAACACAAAGGTATTTGGAATATTGCTGATTTTACAACTATTTAGAGCTAGAGTTTTAGCTTCTTGGCAATTTCTTTTGGAATTGCATTCTTATGCACCATTATGGACATTGTTTTGTACAAAACAAATGGTTCCGATGCAAAGAAAAATCCATTGTACTTATCGGTTGTACCCCAGCTGTTTTTCACTTTATAGTACTTATTTCCCTTTTGATCTTTAGCAATACCAACAATTAACATCCCATGATCGTCGGTTGTTTGATAGTTATCAAATGCCTCTTGACGCATCTCCTGTGTAATCTTTTTCTCAAAACTAGGCCCTTCAAATTTATAGAGCATAGCCTCCTTTTCGCGAGAAGAGAGCTCTGTCCACTTGGATTTCTCCGAGTTAGACATCTCTGCTAAATTGGCATCAGGAATAACGGCTACACCATTCTGATAAGAAAACCCTTTTTCGCTAACATCACTTGCCCATGCAACGGAGTAACCATTATTTATTGCGTTATCAAATACCTGAGCAAACTCATCCAATGGCAAATTATATACACCGCCCCAAGCCCAGTTGTCGGGAACCTCAAGGACAAAATTGCTGTAGAATGGATGGTGTGTATATGAGGTGATGTAAACATAATCGTCGAGCTTTAGCTCCAACGACTCTGCATATGATTTTGGAGTAAACTCTTTACCATTATACGTAAAAGTAGTAGGGCGAACACCTAGGTAAGCATCAAGAATTCCATCAAAGCCTGCTTTCCACGCAGTAGATAGCTTACGATTAGGATTCTTAATAACGGCATCAACATAAGCTTTGGTTACCGCGTCTAGTTCGCCATGTACATGAGCTTCTTCTCCGTAACTTAAGCCTGGATAAGCCTCTTCGGGTACTATTCCATACTTTCTTATGGTTTCAATTACATCATAAAAGGAGCCGCCCCCAGCAAAGTTCATGGAGCCTTGGAGCCTAACGTACTTCTCAGCTTTACCCGCATATACATTGCGTACAATAAACATTTCGGAAAGATCTACTGCTGGTTTTCCCATCCTAAGTAGCTCCGTTTCAAGAAAAGCAATGCCAGAGAAGCTCCAACAGGTAGAAGAACGGTGCTGATTCTCAACATCAGTTGTTTTTACCTCTTTTACCATAGTAAAGGTGTACCCTTCCTGTTTTGGTTCTTGCTCCTGAGCCATTACAGCCGACACAGACATTGTAAGCGCCAGCACAGCAAGTTTCGTTAATCTATTCATATTATCGGTTTAGGTATTATTTGTTTTGCTTTGACTAAAATCTATTACAAAGGCTTAAAAATCGGAAAGATTTAATGAAAAACAAAGCAACTGGATGCATTTGCAACATTACAAAGCATAAACGCCGCACAATAAGACCAATGGTAAGCCAAACGGCAAAACCAATAAGGGCCACAGAACTAGATAACTTCTTTGCAAAAATCTGATACCCTATCCTAATTTTAAGTTTGCATTTATGATTTCATGGAGAGATTTAAACTCTTTAACAGTTTGTTAAACCAATTGCTAAACCTTTTTGCAAGTATTATGTTTTTATCTATATGTTTACATATATTTGTAACCACAAAACGATAAATAGATATGGACATTCTTTTCACATTAGAGGGAAAAAAGCAAGTAAAAGCCCATATGGGGAATCACTCAGTGCTAACAGATCAGCCAGTTATGGCTGGTGGTGATGATGCTGCACCAGCACCCTTCTCCATCTTTTTAGCATCGTTAGGTACATGCGCAGGATTCTATGTAAAGGCCTTTTGCGACTCCCGAGGAATTGCTGCAGACGGCATTAAAATAATCCAAAAGCATAAGTTTAATCCGATGTCGCACATGATTGAAGATATTGTTATTGACATTCAAGTGCCAGATTCATTTCCAGAAAAGTATAAGGATGCAATAATTAAAGCAGCAGACCAGTGCGCGGTGAAAAAGCACTTACAAAATCCACCATCAATAAAGACTATTGCCACACAGCTATAGTAATATGCGTTTAGAGGTCACTAGCATCCGAAAGTGCGAAATTTACAAATGCCCTCAGAATCCCCTATTTTG
>JABNAD010000252.1_pt1 | contig 40218 bp, 35 predicted proteins | sample 7240381 | NCBI WGS metagenome assembly JABNAD01 (sample SAMN11332834, study PRJNA596920) | anaerobic digester metagenome | biome: digested sludge; isolation source: digested sewage sludge-derived enrichment culture grown on H2/CO2 | place: Germany: Goettingen
CGATTATTGGAATAAAGGAAGTTTATTATGATTGAAGAATTATATCAGAAATTGAAAATAACAGACAAAGCCGTTCAATATTTAAAAAAGAAAAATAAACCCTTTGCCACCATTGAGCATCCGGATTACCGGACTTCCGGCGAAAGCGTCTTTGTAGAAATACCCATTATCAGCAACAAAGCACCAAAAGAACTCCAGAAGTTCAATAAAATCACACTGGATGGCATTGATGTGTATGTATCCATCGCAGTCAAAATGCCATCAGATAACGAAGTCACTATCGACCTGGAATCGATCCTGGGGATCAAGTTCCTAAAAATAACCGGGTTTAAGGCAACCAGCCAGGATTAAACCGGGATGATTCGTACAATTGGAATTGAGGGCGTTACAATTGATTTATTATAGAAATGCTGATTTAACGGTACGTTCCATGGCGGAACGTGACATTGAGAAACTTGTCAGCGGTTTCGCGGAACAAGGTTGGCATAAGTCATATGAGTTGTTCGAAAAGTATTATAAGCAACAGGAACTGAAAGTACGGTCCGTGCTTATTGCTGAACAGTGCGATGAGGTTTCCGGTTACGTGACCTTGCTTGCGAATGCCATCGCTGGGCCATATGCCGAAAGAAACATCCCTGAAATCGTTGATTTTAATGTGTTGATCAAATATCAGAACAAAGGAATTGGCAGCAAGCTGATGGATGTTGCCGAGAGCCTGGCTAAAGAGATGAGTGACTCGGTATCACTTGCAGTGGGTCTGCACAGCGGTTATGGGACTGCTCAGAGAATGTATATGAAACGTGGATACGTACCGGATGGTTCCGGAGTCTGGTATAAGGAACAACCATTAGAACCATACACTGAATGTGTCAATGATGATGACTTGGTGTTATTCTTTTTGAAGAAGTTGAGAGAACCTGGCTAAGGATTCCATCGAACTGCAATCTCGGTTTGCAATCATGCGAACACATGAAAAGTTTGGTTGGGTGAGAATCTGAAATAAACCGACTGGATTTTGCTTTCAGGACCCAGATATGAGATTCAGCCTTCCGAATTCCACTAATCTCCCTGTATTTGTCGCGAAATGTATATTTCGCGACATTATTTTTTTATCCCCCATCCTCCTTTTTTAGCAACACGGGCTGCCGTTGAACCCTGGGTTATGTTGGGCACATGCCATCACTAATCACTATGATATCCAGTTTATCCTCTTGCTATAAATCATCTAATCTAAATTCCTCAAATCTTGGATCGCCTGACCCAGGATCCTAGGATCTTGAATCAAAACTCGCAAACTACGCAGATTATCATGAAGCAATTTCGCCCACATCTTCCGTCTTTTCTATCATTAAATTTACTCATCGATTCTGAGCGAAATCATCGCGTCTACTTTACCTTCTGACACAGAATCCTTCATCATACGAAAAGTTTTTTCGCATATTATTGGTCTGTATCCGATGGAAATGGCCTGGCATCGTAATTATTTTCATAAATCAATGCTCAGTCTGACAAATCACCGGAATCTCGGTTGAATCGGATTGTTTGCCATTATGCAGTTGCTGAGCTGGATTATCATGCGACATCCTAACCAAGAACTCAGGAATTCTCAACAGGCGTTGTTGTTATATACGGTATTTAAATATCAAATTCTAAGCTAATGTCAAAATTTTGCGGGTAACAAAACTCAGACTTCCCTTGTGTTGGTACCTCGATAAAATCGCTCTATCCCCTTTTCTTCGCCTTGAATGTTAAATATTTCACTTATGAGAAAGAGTCCACATTACAGTTCTTCGGCGCACCGTAATTCTATGTTTTTTTCTTTCAATTCCTGTTCATTGGACCGGTCTGCATCAACTATGTCAGGTTCAATTGGAATCGCCTGCAAGACAACCTCACAGGAATCTTGCAGGCGATTTGTTAAATTTGGTAATTTCCGCAATCAGTTTTATTCTTCTCGAGGGGTCAGGGTCGTATCCACCAGTTTCTCATAGTAGCGAAGCAGCGCGCTGTGGTCTTCATGGTCATAACCGGCACCACGCAGAACCTGCATCATTTCCATGACCTGAGCCGTAAGTGGCAGCGGAGACTGAACGGCATGTCCGGCTTTAATCGCGTTATTCAGATCTTTGATGTGGAGACCAATGCGGAATCCGGGTTTAAAATTGCCTGACAGCATCATGGGCGCTTTCGCATCCAGGACAGTGGAACCGGCTAAACCGCCGCGAATGGCCTGATAGACCCGTTCCGGATCAGCTCCGGACTTTTGGGCAAACATCAGGGCTTCCGAAGCGACGGCAATGTTGACTGCCACGATGATGTTATTGGCCAGTTTCGCCACGTTGCCTGATCCAAGCGGCCCGACGTATGTGACCGATCCGGCCATGGCCATCAATAGGTCCCGATACCGCTCAAACACTTCCGGATCTCCCCCACCCATGACGGCTAACGTTCCTTCAATGGCTTTCGGTTCTCCTCCGCTAACGGGACAGTCCAGCATGTGAATACCTTTTTCCAGTAAAGCCGCACCGATGGCTCTGGTTTCGTTGGGATCAATAGAACTCATATCAATGAGTGTTGTGCCTGGACGAGCGTTCTCGAGAATACCGCCTTGACCTAAGGCTACCTGACGGACCTGAGGAGAATCCGGCACCATGGTAATCAAGACATCCCCAAATGCCGCTGTTTCTGCCAATGTCCCTTTCTTCGCGCCAAGCGCGACTACTTCATCCATTACATGTTCTTTCGGGGTATGAACCATGAGGTCATGTCCTGCTTTAATCAGGTTCGTGCTCATGGGCTTGCCCATAATACCCAGCCCGATGAATCCAATTTTCATGAATATGTTCTCCTTCAAGATGCAGTCAGTTATGTTGCTGGCTGCATTGTTTTTCCTATTTTAGCCTACTCTCGCATGCTTCCCTGTGCAAGTGGCTGACAGGAAGGAATGCATCAGATTTCATTTTGGCCGATATAGATTTTGCTAAGATCCATCCTTGTATGATTGCATGTCTGCTTGTCTGCTTGTTTGTCTGCTTCCTTGAAATAGTAGCTTGCCTGAAGATAAGGATGCGGGTATTTTCGGAGCATATTGTACAGGTACTCTCTCACTGTGAGCTCCGGTATTTCTCGAGATGCCAGACCTTCGATGAGTGTTCGAAAGGCCTGGCGTTCATCGTCAGTTGCCCGATTTTTGAAATAGCCCCAGACATGTTCTGCCGCATTGACGGCATCTCCGGTTGATTCAGGAAGGTTGAGTGCCTGTTCCAGCAGTCTGGCCAGCCGAAGAAAGTCCGGCTGTGATTTATCTTTCAGCAGCATGCGGATCTCCCGATAGATGGGCTGAGATCGAGCCAGAACTGAATACTTGGAACGAGCCCATAATCGTTCAGCCAGCTTGACATCACGCTGAAGAATCATCTGGATTTTCTCAGCTGATCGATTAGAATCCTGCGCTTCCAGAAGAACATCCAATGATTCTGCAAGGGTCTGGATCAACTCCATGAATGAGTCTGCGGCAATGGTATCGGACTGAGTTCCTGGAAGCTTCCCCACTGCCTGTTGACTGTACCGGATGATCTGCCGGCCATCGCCTGGGCCCCAGGTCTGACCGGCCAGTTGGATCCATTCTGCCATCGACCTGCCCTCCGGCGATGGATTATATTGATGAGCAAGATGACTGAAAACAACTGGAAAACCAGTTCGCTGGCTGATTTTCAGTACATCAGCGATGTTGAAGTTTTTTTCGTCATTTTCAAGGACGAGGCGTGCACGAATGGTTGCATCCAGTGAGGCGGCTCGCTCAATAAACCGTTCCATTACGACGGCTTTATCATCATTCACTGCAGAGATTCGAAGGATCAGCTTGTTATCCGGATCGGTTCCCATCAGCTCCATAATCCGGACCTGATGTTCCAAAAGACGCGCCATCTCCCGCCAAGCTTTTTCATCCGGTGAACTCAGTTCACTGGGTGATCCCATTTCCATAACGATACGGATTTTCCCCCAGAGAAGCTGTTTGATCGACTCAAACTCTTTCTCAAGTTTCTTTTCCCAATCAAAAGGCAAATTCTCCGTGATGGAAAAAGGAAGGAGATCAGGAGAAATTCCATAAAGCGGAATCCGAAGAGCTCGGTTGTAACGTATTGTCGATTCAAGCACCGAAAGATTCCATCGGATCAGTTCTGCCCAATTCTCCCGGTTTACTTCGCTTTGCCGGAACGATTTATATTGATTCCCTGCATCAAGATTCATCCAGGAATATCCAACGTTAACTTGAGTCAGCTCCATGCACTGATCCCCTCCTTTCCTGCCCTTCTCTACTCTTCTTTTTCTCTTCTCTTCTATCGGTCATTCACTTTAGTCAATTTCTCACTTGTCGATGTCTCTGTATTTCAACTTTTCTCTATTGTCGTCCTTGTTCTTCTTTCAGATTCATAGGAATGTCCATCCAACCAAAGGTCAATGATGCGAAAAAATGAGTTTGGCTTCAGGGCTGTTAGCCTTCACTTGTCCGAAAGAACTGATCCATCGAGTCATATAAATCCTGGCTCTCTTTGCGCTGAGGCTGTGTCACCATGAAAATATGATTCAAAGGTTTTCTGATTCGAAAAGGGTAATCATGTAACCGGAGTTTGATGTTTGCCTGCTTGATTTTTTGTGCAAAGTCGATCCCTTCACGGTGAAACATGACATCATTTCCACTGGTTGCCAGCCATACAGGCGGTAATTGCGGGATTAACTGCAGGGGGTCGGTCATAAAGTCTGTCAGCTGCCCGCTCTTCTCCCGAATGACTTGAGTCTGTAGAGACTGTTGAGAAAATGGATTTTGTCCCAATGGATTTGATTCAGATTGGCGGCTGCATCCGAGATAATGCGGAATGAAATTCAGGATGTCTGTTCGTCTGGTTCTTACCATGGGGTGAATCAGGCTGACCGCCCGAATTCGGAACGAATGCCTGATATTAAATAACGGAGCTGATTCTCCTTTGCCTGTAGTCAAAACCCCCAACAGAAGCAGACACAGCAGTCCACCGGCGGAATCTCCTTTCAGGTAGACTCTCTCCCAATCGATGTCGACTGGCAATTGCTCAAGCCTCGCCAAGGATGACAGAATGACTTGAATCTGCTCTGTCACCGTGGCCTGAGGGATCAACGGGTAATCCAGCACCGCCACGGCATATCCGCGCAATGCCATTTCCGCGGCAGTCCACTGATTGAGTTCCATGCTGCCATAGACCAGCCCACCGCCATGCAGATCAATGACCAGTGGACAGGCTTTCTCTTTTTTTACTGGTAGGTACAGATCGAAGAGATAAGCTTTATCTGACTTTTCGGAGCCTCCGACATTTTTCATTATGGTTACTTCAGGATAATGAAACTGCTGAAACGCCAGTCGCGGCGCGTCTGCCACTTTTAAAAAATACCGCACCAGCCTGATGCGGGGATCGAATTTCATTTTCATATTGTATTCCTCCCGCCTAAGTCATCCTGGTGATGCAGCATACTCCGCCGTGTCCTCATTTTTCGGATGGATCATCCATCCCTGGAACAATCCCGGAGTTCCCCGCCACTATTTGCCAAGCACCTGATCATGTTTCAGCTGCTGGCTGCGCAGCTGACCGCAGGCACCCTCAATGTCTCCGCCCATTTCCTTGCGCCGGATACAATTGACACCACTTTGCATCAGAAGATCAAAGAACCTGGATATGTCTTCTGAATCACTGCGCTCAAACTCTTTTTCCTGAACCGGATTGTAGGGAATCAGATTGACATAGCCTTTTTTACCCAGTGGACGAATCAGTTTCGCCAGCTCCAGGGCATGTTCCGGCTTATCATTGATGCCCCGAATCAAAATATATTCGAAGAAGACCCGGCGGTTTGTCAGCTGGATGTATTCTTTCAGCGCATCCATCAATTCTTTGATCGGATACGCCCGGTTGATTTTCATCAATCGGGATCGAATTTCATCGTTGGGTGCATGGAGCGAAACCGCCAGGTGAACCGGCAGACCTTCCCGGGCAAACTGCCGGATTTTCGGTGCCAGACCGCTGGTCGATACCGTGATGTGCGATGGCGTGATGCACAGCCCTCTCTGATCTGTCACAATGCGCAGTGCTCGCATCACTTCGTCATAATTGTCAAAGGGTTCGCCGATCCCCATTACCGTAATATGCGAGACACCGGCTTTTGATCCGCGGCTGGTCAACCACCGTTCCACCTGGAGGATTTGAAGAACAATCTCCCCCGCCGTGAGATCTCGCTGCTTAGTTAGTAAGCCGCTGGCACAGAACTGACAGCCCATGTTGCAGCCGATCTGAGTGGTGACACAAACCGCTTTGCCATACCCCTTCGGCATCAGAACCGTTTCGATCAGGCAGGCATCCGTCAGACGGAACAAGAATTTGGTTGTCCCATCTTCTGCTTCCTGGATCGTTACTTCTTCCAGCGGTTGAAAGGTAAAATGCTCTTCCAGAAAATCAGTCAGGCGCGGCGGAAGATCCGCCATCTCCCGGAAGGATGTCACTTTATGCTGGTACAAATGCTGCCAGATCGAATCTACCCAGCCTGCTTTCTGCTGCTGTGTCTTAAGCCAATCAGCCAGTTCCAGCCTTGTTATTCCGTATATCAGTTGTTTTTCCATATTTTCTCACTCTCGTAGTAATCAGACGGTCTATCCCCCGATTGATAATTCCTGAAGTCACTTCATCGGATCCACATCGGATGAGATTGTTCACCCCTGCAGGCTGTTCGTGGGTTAGTGTCCTGTTTCGTTCTTTTTAAAATGGAGCTGATGAGTCTCTTATGATAAATTATATCATGATCCATCAAGCTGAAATTTTCATAGAACTATGCTTGAACGCTGAAAAGCACCGCGAGAGCGGTGCCTTTCTAGGCGGGTGATTTTTTCCGAATTTATAACTTTGAATTAAATACTGTTAAGCCCAGTCCTTCATCAATCCGCATTGGACAAGTTATCAAACACCTGATCAGGTCTTAGTCCCAGATCAATGATGCTGTCAAACCCATCAACCCGGAACCAGCCGATGGGACCCTCCCCGTCTTCCTTGCCGTCACTGCCTCGGATCTGAACCCACTCTTTGTTATCACTGGCCAGGAACTCGACCTTTTGAGGTGCCAGTTTCATGAAAGGCGCTGCATCGCCCCGATTCATGTAGATGGGCAGCATGACTTTCAGGTAGATCTGCTCCATATAGGTATACTTCTTTACCGGGTACACCTGGTCCGGTACTGGTTCAATGGTGTTGTCCGGCGTCAGGCGCCAGGTTGCTTTGCCAAACCAGGTTTGGAGAAGACTGAATCGCATGATTCCAAAAATGTGGCCTTCTCCGTCAAATTGTTCATCCGCATCAGGAATGTTCGTCGGAATTTCACCTATTTTTTCAAGTGCCCCTTCCTTCCAGGTATAGAAGTAAGTGACAGGATCATCGCTGGGACCTCTGACCATCAGGCCGATTTCCCGCTGGTCATCCAGATAATTGATGTCAGTAATCAGGAATTCATCCAATATCGGATCATCATCCTCAAAGAAGTCTTCCTCAACTACCGATCGGCAGCTCACGTTATTAATCTTAAAGTCAGTTGCGCTTAATCGGATCGTTTCAAGTTCTCCATCGAAATCAAGATCCATCTGGATGTCATCTTCGGCCGGGTAATAGGCGGCAACCATTTCGGGCTTTGGCACGACAGCAACGCGATTTTGAATAGGTGCTGAGACCGGCAAGGGAGCTGAAGGGACAGCAGGCTGGACAGCAACTGAGCGGTCAGGCGGTTCTCCTGAACTTGCTGCTTGATTTGGAGCAGGACCAGTACAGGCTGTACCAATCATCAGGAAACAGACAATGGCTAAAACTCGATTCGCTTGTTTCATAATGGAACCCCCTTGTGAATCCGTAAAAAGATTCTAAATCATTGATCACATGCTCTTTCAAGCTGGAAGAGGATCAGAAGAATCCGAGTATTGAAACCTTATTCTATTGAGTTCTATTGCGTTCTATTATGTTCTATTATGTTCTATTGCGTTCTATTGAGTTCTATTGTGTTCAATGAAGTAATTTTCGAAGAAAGACAATTCTAATGGGATGCCAAGTATTTTTTGTAAATCCCCTACCTTCTTTTTATACCATATAACTGGTAAATGCAATCCCCTGTACAACCCGGCCATAGGCAGCTGTTCTATAATCACTGAAATCATACACAATATATGAAGAACTTACGGATAGATATCGAAATCAATCCCCATACGAAAAGATAATAAGAAGGATACGTAATATCAGCAAATTCCATAAAAAATAGACTCCGATAAAACCTATAACATTATAAATGATCTAAAAAAATAAATAATTAGCCTTGGTATCTTTATTCTCCATAAATTAATTTTATTTTCCATCATTAATTTCCCTCAAGAGACAATAGGATCGAATAAATTTGAAATTATTATTATTGATTCATCATGAACCATAGGAAAGAACTGGAGCTCATCGGTCAATCTCACAGGTTTTTGGATTGACCCAAAATAACTTATACAAATATGACAGACGGAAAATACCATCCGCATACTTCATCCACTCTCATGTAATTCTTCAAATGAGATTTTATAGTAAAAAGTCTCCTAAAGCAGGCATGCGAAAAGAGCAATTCTGCTTTAGGAGACTTATGCCATGTTTAGGGAAGGGAGTTAGTTGCGTCTCCCACTTCAGCTTGGGGCAATTCGACCCGTTTTCATAATTCACCACAATTTCTTGACAATAAAATCCAGCAGGAAGGACCGAGCAGGAAATCGAACAGAATGTGATTGAGAGGTATCATTTCTTAATTGGAATATAGCAGGCTATCGCAGTATAGTTAAAAGGCATCGAAGCAATCGTTCCATCAACATTTATGATGACTTTGGAGTCATCATTCGGTGAGTTCGGATTTTCATAGAAATACTCGATGTTGATTTTCAAAGCTTTCCACTCGTTGTTCTGTTGAATCAGGTATAGCCCCTGCTCCATAGGTCCCAATGTGGAAGCTACAAGTTGCTCTCTGGCACGCTGATGAGCTTGGGCAGGTATATAAATGATGCCTGGTGATAATTTATCTCCGGTTTGAAAGGTTTTAAACGGAACTAAACCGGACTTCTGACCTTCTTTCATTTCCAGCGTTGTTCGAAATAGCCTTTCGGCACCTTCTTCGTTGGTCAACTTTTCATAGCCATCAGGGAGAATGAGTTCATCCGCGTAACCAGCTGTTTCAAGATCGATTTCCGGTTGATTCTGACATCCAGCTGTTAATGATGTACAACCTATGCAAATGACGATCATAAAAATTCTGAAAAAATTGATACTCATAACTAATAAGTCCCTTTCATAACCAGCACTCTTTTATCAACGTAGTTAGAATCCTCAACCTTTAGGTTGTAATTATACTGTGTTGGTGATGTTCGCCCAATCACTAAAGCGCCATATCTATATGGAGAAGTTGGCGTGTAATTATAAAAACCCATTATCATCGTACTATGAATCCATGGACTACCAAATTGGACTATATCACCCACCGAAAAAGGATAGCCATTTCTTTCATCGAATATTTTATATTGTGTAGACACTGCGACCGGCCCTTTTGAATGCACAGACGTCAAATATGAATAGAGATAGTTTACAGAGGACCATGAATTACTTCTACTGGTTAGTGATGAATACCACCAGCCTGTTGATGCATTACCATTGTTATTAAGTTTTGCACCACCAGCTAAGAGCGCATGTGATATAAAATTAGTACAGTCGAAATTCCCTGAAATTTTGCTGAAGTCATAATATGGAACCACCAATGAACTGCTTAGGGGTGTAAATTTATTGTAATTGGATTTAGCCCAATTTACACTCTTGGAAGCACTAATAGGGTATAGGGTAGTCTCTATATTTGAAATGAATTCAGAACCATCGTTAAGAGGCGAAGCATTAAGAGACTTTAATAATCTTTCTTTATAAATCTCGGCTTTTTGCTTGATGGTACTAATATCCAAGGATTCAATACATGCTTTTTCTTGTAAATGTGCCCTATCGATTGAACCCCTTAGTTCTTTTTCAATGGGATCATATGGAAATAAAGCATCTATGATAATTCCTTGTTGACCAACTATAACAACCTCATCAGAGACTACCGTGGGAACATTCATATCAGAGTATGTGAAGTTTCGTCTTACTCCATATGTAAGGATTTCTAGAGAGTCTACGTTTTCCTTCTTAGTTAATGTGACCGATAATTGATAGTTTTGTTTTACAATGTTAGCAGTGAGCTTTGCGGTTGACTCAATATCTATTCGACTATTAATATAGTTCTCAAGTTCCGGACTTTGACATTGAGGAAATCGGGACATTTTATTTACATTATCCCTCTTAATGAAATAGGCATCTATAAAATGAACTGCTGTCTCCTCGAAATTATCCATTACTTGACCTGAGGAGTTTACGGGGAACAAAATAACTACATTAAGCATCAATAAGAAGAATATAATGGTATTCCTGTTCTTTTTCATAATTACCTCCTGATTATTGATTGGTAGTGGCAATAAGTGTGAGTAGTAAGCCCCCCATGGAAACATGCGGGCAGACGATGAAATAAACCTGGATATAGTTTCGACCCCGGTGATCATCTACTTTCTCGTCTTAATCCCTTATTTAGAGGTCAATGTATTCCTTACAACTGAAGAATCGCTTTGGATTTTGGTCTTCTTACTCTTATTTCAATTCTAATCGAATCAGACTATTAACGAATCTCATCGTTAAGGACGTTTAAGAAGAATTAATTTAAAGTGAAGATTTCTGCTCGTAAATTAACTCACCGCATTAATTGTTATGAAATACATCGCTACTGGAAGTGTTTTACCCCCTTTCTATTTAAAATATGACCCCTTGGCCAAGGAATTGGAGACATCAAAGAGAACAGTGACTGATCAGGATTTCTTCTAAAAAAAATGAAGTCTTTCCGAAGGAACGCAACCGGGATAAACAGAATCTTATTTTCAGGTTTTAATTCATCTTAAAACAATACATTCACATCTTCAGTAATCGAGATCGGGGTAGACTCAATACGATCAATTAAATGTGAGTATAGTCCATGCCTGAAAAACAACTCTTAAATTGATCAAACTATAGCACTATTAAATAATTTTGTGAATAGTTTTTCATAAGATGCACGCAGTAGTTGTCAAACACGCAAATTGTTTCTTTGTTATTTCAAAGGGGATTCTTAATATTAATAATTAGTTAAGATTCTAACGCTCATTTTTCATATTTGATTTCGCAATGCACTTCAGCCTTTTCTTAATCAGCTAACTTGTATTTCGATCCAATTTTGATCCACTCTCTTCCTTAAGGTCCAGGGGCGAATGACCTCCAACCACCAAGTACGGATTCGTTGAAAAACTTAACTTCGTATATCGATCAATTTGGTCAAGATTTCTATTATAGGAATTGTACTTCACGTCTATTGACTCAATTCAAGAGAAAGAACCATGAGGCAAGCGAAGGCATACATTTGTGCAAGAAAAGAAAAAGTGCACAGAAAATAATACTGAGAAGCTGCTGCCTGGTTGTACAACCAGGCAGCAGCTTCTCAGTATGGGGTTTTACCACTTAACGTTCGATCTTGCCATAGACCTTGCTACAGCTTCAGTTGCCCGTAAGGACCTCGCATTCTTCTGGCCTTGGGAACAGGCTGACTGCCTATCCACCCCAGGGAAGATTGAGGTATTCTTTCTTGAGCCGGTCGTATTCGCGCCGGAACAGCGTCTCATGCCCCTGCTCCCAGTCGGCCAGGCGCTTCAGCAGAGTCTTGACATTCTCGTCTTCAACCATGTCCTGGGCTTCCCCATAGAACTCCTTGAAATCCCGCTCGATGAGATAGGCCATGCGCAGAATCGTCAGATCCGGTACATCCGATTCCACCAGCGTGGTGTCCAGGGCTTCTGATCCCTGACGCTGCTGGAAAATCGTGGACTCATCCCGTTTCAGGACCTCTTCGTTGACCTGGAAGCCTTCGGGGTTGGCGGTATACTGGTCCAGTTCTTTTTTAATCAGGTTATAGTGTTCCTGCTCCACTTCAGCCAGGTTCAGAAATATGGCCTGGGTGGTGGGATTGGTGAACTGACTGGCCTTTTCCTTGAAAAAGTTATGGCCGGCCAGTTCCATGTCCAATGCATACTTCAGAATATTGATGACTTTGTGATCCATCAGTTCTTCTCCTTTTCCAGGCGCACCGCGCACACCTTCAGTTCCGGAATCTTGGCAATGGGATCCAGCGCGGTGTTGGTCAGTACATTAGCTCCCTCGGCAAAATGGAATGGCATGAAGATGACTTCATCCTCGATGATGTCCGTAACCCGAACGGTGGTGGAAATCTCTCCCCGCCGGGAGTAGAGCTTAATCCGGTCGCCGGTTGCCAGGCCATGGCGCGAAGCCGTTTCCGGGGCAATCTCGACATAGGAGGATCCCGTCAGTTCATTGAGCCCCTCGGTTTTGCCCGTCATGCTCATGGTGTGGTACTGGTAGAGAATCCGACCTGTGGTCAGGATATAGGGATATTCGACATCCACCGGCTCCATGGGTTCCTTGTAGTCCACCGGGACAAACAGTCCCCGGCCGCGGGCGATTTTGCCCTGATGCAGGAATTTGGTTCCAGGATGCTCCGCACTGGGACAGGGCCATTGCAGCCCGACCTGGTCAATGCGGGAATAGTCTATGCCGCGGTAGGACGGTGTCACCTGGGCGATCTCCTCAAAGATCCGGGACTCGTCCACATAAGTCTTGTCATAACCCAGGCGGTTCATGACTTCCATGAAGATCCGCCAGTCGGGCCGGGACTGACCACGCGGTGAAACGGCCTGACGGACGCGCTGGACCCGCCGTTCAGTATTGGTAAAGGTTCCGTTCTTTTCCGCAAAGGATGCCGCAGGCAGTACCACATCGGCATACTCCGCGGTTTCTGTCAGGAACAGATCGTTGACGATCAGGAAATCCACATGTTCCATAGCATGGCGCACATGGTTCGTATCAGGGTCTGAGACCACCGGGTTCTCACCAAATACCCAAAGCAGTCGGACTTCATCCTTGAGGACGGAGGAAATGACTTCAGGGAGTGTCAAACCGACTTTTCCGGACAGCGGTCGTCCCCAGTAGGCTTCAAACGCGGACTGAACTTCCGGCTTGAACACTTTCTGATACCCGGGCAGATCAGCCGGCAGACAGCCCATGTCACAGGCTCCCTGCACGTTGTTCTGACCGCGCAGCGGATTGATTCCGCCGTTTGGCTTGCCCAGGTTGCCCGTCAGCATGGCCAGGTTCGACAGCGCCATGACGCCGTTGGTACCCGTGGCATGCTGGGTGATGCCCATGGCATAGTAGATTCCGGCGGATTCAGCCTCCCCGTAGATGTGGGCTGCCCGGACAATGTCCGCAGCCGGAACGCCGGTGATCCCAGATACCCATTCGGGCGTATAACTCTGAAGGAATTCCTTGAGTTCTTCAAAATCTTCTGTCTGCGTCTGAATGAACTCCTCATCGAGCAGACCGTCCTGGATGATGACATGAGCCATTCCGTTGATCAGCGCGATGTTGGTGCCCGGCTTGAGCTGGAGGAACACATCCGCCCAGTCAGCCATTTCAATGCGGCGGGGATCCGCTACGACAATTTTTGCACCCTTGTTCTTCGCCCGCTTCATCAGCGTCGCAATGACCGGATGATTTTCCGAAGTATTGGTTCCAATGAGGAACAGCGCATCGTTGTCCATGGTCTCCGCGATGGAGTTGGTCATGGCGCCTGAGCCTAATGTTGTTGCAAGACCTGCAACGGTAGAGGCATGTCAGAGACGGGCACAGTGATCGACATTGTTCGTCCCGATCACGGCGCGAAGGAGTTTCTGGAACAGGTAGTTGTCCTCATTGGTCGCCCGGGCCGATGAAAAGCCGGCGATGGCATCCGGACCGGATTCAGTCCGAACCTGTCGGATCTTCTGAGCAATCAGATTCAGCGCTTCATCCCAGGAGGCCGGTTCCAGTTTTCCCTCACGCCGGACCAGCGGCGTGGTCAGACGGTCGCGATGGTTGATGAAATGGTAAGCAAACCGTCCCTTGACGCACAGGAGTCCGTCATTGGGCACCGTATCGAAGGCCGGTTCCACGCCGACCACCTGGTCGCCTTTGGTTAACAGGTCGATCTGGCAGCCCACGCCGCAGAAGCTGCAGGTGGTTCGAGTTCGTTTCAGATCCCAGCGCCGGTAGCCTCCGGATTTCTCCATCAGGGCTCCGGTGGGACAGACCGCGACGCAATTGCCGCAGGAGACGCAGGGTGAGTCCGCCAGAAGCCCGCCGCCGGCAGCAGCCACCTTCGTGACAAATCCGCGGTCCTTCAGGCCGATGGCGTTGGTGCACTGAAGTTCCTGGCAAACCCGGACGCATTTGCCGCACAGAATACATTTGTCCGCGTCATAGTCATAGAATTTATTGGAGGTGTCCATTTCAAAGTGTTTTTGCGCCCCGCTGCGGAAACTCCCTTCCTTCACGTCATACTCATAGCAGTAATCCTGAAGGTCGCAACTGCCGGATTTCTTGCAGGTCAGGCAGTCATTGGGATGATTTGAAAACAGCAGGTCCAGCACCTGACGGCGGCCTTTGACGACGTGCTCGTTCCGAGTGCTGACTTCCATTCCGTCGCGTACCTGCACGGTACAGGACGTATCCAGCTTGCCCTTGATCTCCACCAGACAAAGGCGGCAGGACCCCGTGGGGTTGAGCCGCTTGTCATGGCAGAGCGTCGGAATATGGATGCCATTGCGCTGACACACCTGGAGAACCGTTTCTCCGCGCTGTGCCTCGTAATGGACTCCATCAATGATGATCTGCATGTTCTATTCCCCCTGTTCGGGTTCGGTGCAAAAACGCTCCAGCAGTCCGTCCAGCTCCAGGGCCTGCGGCCAGGAAACTTCCTGGAAGCGTCGTCCGTCCGGGGTCTCCACCTTACGGTAGGCTTTGGGCAGCTCCGTATTATGTCTGGCTTCAGTAAACAGGCGTCCCCTCAGGCAGAGCGGCCGGCCGTTGGTCGGCTTGCGCGGGCGAATGACCTTTTTCCCGTTCTTATCCAGTAAGTCAAAGTTGCAGCCGTAATCACAGGATTTGCACTTGATAATCGAATGCTGCCCCTCCCAGCTGCGGATGCGGGCCTCGTAACTGCGCCGGTCGATCAGCGCGCCCACCGGACAGATGACGACGCAGCGATTGCAAGATACACAGGTTGATTCCTCCAGGGACTGATTGGCATCGGCGGAGATTTTCGTATGAAAGCCCCGTCCGGCATAGCCCAGGACATTGCGGTCGGGAATGGCTGCGCAGGTGCGCACGCATTTGCCGCAGAGAATGCACTTGGATTCATCCCGCAGAATATACGGGCTGCTGGTATCCGTCCAGCCGGCCAGACCGGTGCCCCGGCGGTCGCCTTCATGCTCCCGGAATCTGACGTCATAACGGTAGGCGTACTCCTGGAGCAGGCAGTCCCCGGCTTTCTCACAGGTGAGGCAGTCATTGGGATGATTGTCCAGATACAGGCGCAGGATACTCCGGCGCGTTTTTACCACGCGCTCGGATTCAGTGTGAACCACCATGCCGCTGCGCACCACGGTGGAACAGCTGGTTTCCAGACCGTGGCGGCCTTCAATTTCAACCAGGCACATCCGGCAGGAACCGTCGATGGCCAGATTTTTGTCATAGCATAACGCGGGAATCTCGATGCCGTTGTCGCGGCAGACTTCTATGAGGAGGGTGCCCTCCTTGGCTTCCACAGCCCGGCCGTTGATTGTTAAATGAACCATAATACCCTCCTTACCTGCGAATGACTGCGCCGACCGGGCAGACTTCCGCACAGGTGCCGCACTTGATGCAGGCCTCCTGATCGATGACATGGAGCTGCTTGACGGTGCCGGAAATGCACGACACCGGACAGTTTCTGGCGCATTTGGTGCAGCCGATGCACTGATCGGTGATGAAATACGTTGTCAGTTCGGTACAGACGCCGGCCGGACATTTCTTATCAACGACGTGCGCGTGATATTCGTCGGCAAAGTTGGCCATGGTCGAGAAGACCGGGTTCGGGGCAGATTCGCCCAGACCGCACAGGGAAGCATGAGCTACCGTTTCGGCCAGTTCGTGCAGGGTTGTGAGATCTTCCTCCACTGCCTTGCCTTCTGTGATCTTCTCCAGAATTTCCAGCATGCGCTTGGTGCCTTCCCGGCAGGGGGTGCACTTGCCGCAGGATTCTTCCACGATGAAGTCCATGTAGAAGCGCGAAACGTCCACCATGCAGGTGTGGTCATCCATAACGATCATGCCGCCGGATCCCATCATGGAACCGATGGAGGTCAGGTTGTCAAAGTCAATGGGCGTATCTAGGTGGGCCGCGGTGATGCAGCCGCCGGACGGTCCGCCGGTCTGAACTGCCTTGAACTGACGGCCATTGGGAATGCCGCCGCCGATTTCATAGATAATCTGACGCAGCGTCGTACCCATAGGCACTTCCACCAGTCCGACGTTGTTGATGTTGCCGCCCAGGGCGAAGACTTTCGTGCCGGGGCTCTTTTCGGTGCCGATGGTTCGGAACCAGTCCGCTCCCTTCAGGATAATCGGCGCAATATTGGCATAAGTTTCGACATTGTTCAGTACCGTGGGCTTCAGCCACAGTCCGGCCTGAGCCATCCGGGGCGGCTTGACCCGGGGCATGCCGCGGTGTCCCTCAATGGACTGAACCAGAGCAGTGCCCTCGCCGCAGACAAAAGCGCCGGCGCCCAGACGCAGTTCCAGTTCAAAATTAAATCCGGTCCCGAAAATGTTCTGCCCCAGAAGACCGTAGGCTTTGGCATTGGCAATGGCTTCATTGAGCCGGTGCACCGCGCCCGGATATTCAGCCCGGACATAGATGTATCCCTGATCCGCGCCAACGGCATAGCCGTTGATGATCATGGCCTCAATGACGGAATGAGGATCCCCTTCCAGCACGGACCGGTCCATGAATGCGCCTGGGTCTCCCTCATCCGCGTTGCAGACGACGTATTTCTGATCCCCGACCGCTTCCCGGGTGTACTGCCATTTGAGTCCCGTGGGGAAACCGGCTCCGCCGCGTCCCCGCAGCCCGGACTTATTGACTTCTTCAATAACTTCCTCGGGCGTCATGGCTGTCAGCACTTTGTGCAGCGCCTGATAGCCGTCCATGGCGATGTATTCGTCCAATGACTCCGGATTGATGAGTCCGGTATTGCGCAGGACGATCTTTTTCTGATACTTGTAAAACGGTGCTTCGTGCAGCGGCAGGAACTTGTCTTCCAGGATATTGGCCGGGTAGATCAGGTCCTTCACCGGTGCGTCGCCGATCAGGTGTTCCTCAAAAATCCGCTGAGCGTCCTCCGGCTTGATTCGGGAATAGAATGTCCCTTCCGGATAAACCACCAGAATAGGTCCGGCAGCACAGAATCCGAAGCAGCCGGTCCGTTTGATGCTGATCTCGTGTTCGAGTCCGCGCTCTCTGACCAGATCCTGGAGCCGCTCCATGACCTTGTCTCCTTTGTTGGAAGAGCAGCCGGTGTCACGGCAGACCATAACTTCATACTTATAGCCGCCGGGAGTCCGCTTGCCCAGGCGGGCAGACATCGCTTCCAGCGTTCTGGCCTGAATCTGATTCAACTGTTCAATTGTCATCATGGCTATTTCCCCTCCCCGGCCAGAAACGCTTCCGCTTCCAGTTTGGCTTGCTCATCGTATTTCAGATGCTTGAGCAGTTCAATCACATCTTTGGGCAGCAGACGTCCGTGCACTTCATGTCCCACCGTCATCACCGGGGCCATGCTGCAGGCACCCAGACAGCGGGTTGTGGATACTGACACCCGTCCGTCCTCGCTGGTATGCCCGGCCTTGACACCAGTCACCATCTGAATTTCTTCCAGCACTTTTACTGCGCCTTTGACATAGCAGGCAGTTCCCATGCAGACCGAGATCTGGGTCTTGCCTTTCGGGATTTCGGTAAAGCGGGAATAGAACGTAATAACCCCGTAAACTTCAGCCATCGGGATCTTCAGTTCCGTGGAAATCAGCTCCTGGATTTCCGGCGGAATAAATCCATACGTATCCTGGGCATGATGCAGAGCCTGCATCAGCTGACCGGCCTTCCCCTTGAGCGGTGCCAGAAAGTCTTTAAAGTCACGGAGCTCCTGAGCCCGTTCCTGCGGATCAAAGTATTTTGACATCTTGTTCCCCCTTGCAATGTCTTAATGAATTTTCCTTTATTGTTAAGAAATTAATAAATAATTGGAGTTAACCCCATACAATCTATTATACCCTTGAAAAACTGATTGCACAAAACCAATTAATTGTTAATTTGGTAACAATTAATTGGCCGGATGTGTCATTTCAGCACCTGAGCCATCAAAACGATTTCATCTCCAATATGGATCAGTCCTTCCTTAAGCACTTTTAAATAAAGCACCCGGCCATTCAGCCGGCACTTCGCCGGATGCAACGAGCAGCCAGGATAACAGTGCTTTCTTCTGGCCTCCACCCGAAACTGAACTTCGCCGCAGGCAGCCAGGCTTTCAGATGGCAGCAGGACCAGCTCATCTACAATCAGATCTGCCCGGAATTTGCTCGTGCACAATCCGGGCGGATCAGTCGATTTACAGAATCGAACGACGGCCTCATCCGTCAGACTCACCTGACCGTCCCGCAGTCCATCCGCCGACAGGAATAATTCCTTAAGTTCCGATTCATCCGATGCGGCAAATCCTGAAGCAATTCTAGTTATCTTCATCAGATGCCAGACGAATCGAATCTCCCGGGCAGATCGTGCCGCCCCGGATCAGCCGGGTGAATATGCCTTCCCGCGGCATGACGCAGTCCCCCACCAGCTGACGGATGCCACAGCCAGTGTGGCATTCCTTGCCGATCTGGGTTACTTCCTGAATCGTTTCACCGATGGCCAACCGCGTGCCCACCGGCAGCTCATGCAGAATGATGCCCTGAGTCGTCAGGTTTTCCGCAAAAGACCCGATGGCCAGTTCGCCGGCCCCCTTCCGGCTCATTGCTCCATAAGACTCGATGGCCAGCAGCGAGACCATCCGGTGCCAGGCTCCCGCATGGGCATCACCCTTGAGCCCAAGATCCACCACGAACTCACCCTGCTCTACCGGGATTTTGACAACTCCCTTGGTTTCGCTGATATTGACACTGATTACTTTTGCGTCCGGAGCAATCAGTTCCGAAACATCACGCTTCTTGCCCAGCGCAATGAAGCGGTCTGGTTCCTGTCCCTCAGTCAAAGAATTCTTTTCATGCTTATCCATTCTATTTTCTCCCATTGTTTCTCATTTCCTTTGAAAATTCTCAAGCGTCCCGTCGGTTGAAGCTGCTATTCTGCTGAGTTATCGTTCAGAAGCTGCTGCTTAGTTATCATGTTTTTTCAGCTTCTTCTTGGAGGAATTTTACATTATCACGCGATTCAGAATCGCATGCAGCATTCAAACTATTAAAATCGGATGTTATGGTTTCAAATTCTCTTTGGTGTCACGATGTATTGATCTGCAGCTCAGAACCGTTTGTCTGGGCTTATTTCTCCTCGTTCCGGGAGTTCAGCAACCTGTCGATTCCGTGCCCTCGATCATTATGTTTCGGTGTCGGCACGGTCGGGTGTTTTCCCGCCCCGCTCAAAGGTGCCGGATTTGCCTCCGGTTTTGCGCAGCAGGCAGATGTCCTGGATTTCCATGGTCTTGTCGATGGCCTTGCACATGTCATAGATCGTGAGCAGTGCCGCGGATACGGCGGTCAGAGCTTCCATTTCCGCTCCGGTGGGGCCCTGGGTATGGATAGTGGCCTGGACGGCAACGCCGGTTGAGGTGATGTCAAAGGACAGATCCACGCCGCGCAGGAGAATGTTGTGGCACAGGGGAATCAGATCGGGTGTCTTCTTGGCTGCCATAATTCCGGCGATCTGGGCGATGCCCAGGACATCGCCTTTGGCCAGGGAACCTTCGCGGATCCGGGCAATGGTTTCAGGCTGGAGAGTGATGCGGCCGCTGGCGATCGCTTCCCGGTGCGTATCGGCCTTGTCCGCCAGATTCACCATTCGGCCGCGGCCGTCTTCGTTCAGATGAGTGAATTCCATGATTATCCTCCGATTTCGTTCATGTTGGTTCCGGCATCGCTTTTTAGATCAAGGTGATGGGACTGGGGCTTTTGATCAACCAGACGCAGGATTTCCTGTTTCAGCTGGTCGGGGTCATGCAGGAAGCTCTTCAGATTGCCTACTTCCCCGGCATGCAGACACAGTCTGAGCCGGCCGGAAGCCGATACCCGGATCCGGTTGCAGTCCGAGCAGAAATTGCAGCTGACCGGATTGATGAAGCCGACTATGCCGGGGTAGCCCGGCTTTTGGAAGCGGCGGGCCACCGAGTGGTCATAGGACTGCAATTCGATGAAATCCGGATAGCGCTCGATGATTTCACTCACGGGCATGAACTGGGCCTGTTTGCCCTCGGCCTGGCCGATGGGCATCAGTTCGATGAACCGCACATGGATGGCGGGATTTCGGGTGAGCTCAATGAAATCATCCGCTTCTACATCGTTGAAGCCCCGCATCAGGACCACATTCAGCTTCACCGGGGTGAGCCCCTCTGCCAGAGCCGCTTCGATGCCGGCCAGTGCATCGCTGAGTTCTCCGCCCCGGGTGATTTCCCGATACTTGGCCGCGTCCAGCGTGTCCAGGCTGATGTTGACCCGGTCAAGCCCGGCTTCTTTGTATTCTTTCGCTTTGTCCCGGAGCAGAATGCCGTTGGTAGTCAGCACCACCTGCTCGGCACCCATGACCTTCAGTTCCCGGATTATTTCCGAAAGGTCTCCCCGCAGCGTCGGTTCCCCGCCGGTGAGTCGGACCTTGGTCACGCCCAGCTCAAGAAAGGCCCGGGCCAGTGTCAGAATCTCCTGCTTCGTCATGATCTCATCCGGCCGGATCATGGGAATGCCCTTTTCCGGCATGCAGTAGGTGCAGCGGAGATTGCACCGGTCCGTGACGGACAGGCGAAGGTAGTTCAGTTTTCGGTCATATCGATCTTTCAACATCGTCTGCCTCCAAAATCATGCCCAGATCATCCGTCAGGTAACCACCCCGCTCCTCCAGTTCCTGCCGGAAGCTGTCAGAGCGCAGATAGCCCAGGAAGGCTTGAATCCGTTCATCCTCAAGATTGTCCCGGGCAACCAGGAAATCATAATGTTCCTGCCCCAGCGGAATGAAGTCCAGGTTCAGCGCCAGCGCTGCCGAAAGAACCCCGGCACCGGCTGTGGCATTGCCCTGGGCAACGGCGGCCGCAACCGTGGTATGCGTCGTCGCCTCCCGCTCGTACCCCTGGATCTGCTCCGGATTGATTGCCTCCTGCCGCAGCAGGTGATCCACGAAAATCCGGGTACCCGAACCGCGCTGGCGGTTCATGAAGAGAACGTCGGGACGCGTCAGGTCATGGATCGAATGAATGCCGTCCGGATTGCCTTTTTTCACCATAAGACCCTGAATTCGGCCGGGACCGCGCAGCAGGACATGGGTATTACCCGGGAAGTATTTTTTGAGTAAATGCAGATTGTAGGAACCATCTGTCTCCTCCAGTACATGAACCGGAGCCAGCAGAGCTTCCTGATTGCGCATGGCCAGGACGCCGCCCATGGATCCCACATGCGTGGAGTTAATGGGCATGCGGTCCCCCAGCAGGTCAATGCAGATATCATGGGAACCGGTGATGGTCAGCCGCTCATGTACCTCGTCCAACGCCCGCAGGAGCCGGACCCGGATTGTTTCGCCGCGGGACAGACCTTCGTCCTTCTGTTCGATGATGCCGATGCCGTCGCTGCGCACCAGGCTCATGGAGACACCTGCGCCACTTCGCGAGGGTGTGGCCCGGTAAATGCCGTCTTCGTAGTGGAGACTGACCCGTATATATTCCTTGTTTTTCAGGGACGAATGCACATCCGCTGTCAGAATGGCTTCGACGAAGGTATCTTTCACCGGCCGGGCCGTCAGACGGGCCAGTACCGGGGCGGCGAATTCCTGGAAGCTGATGTAGCTTGATACCGGATACCCCGGAATTCCGATGACCGGCGTTGTTCCAACCTTTCCTAGAATCGACGGTTTACCCGGTTTTATAGCAATGCCATGGACGATGACTTCTCCCAGTTCCGCCACCGCCCGGGCTGTAAAGTCCTTTGTTCCGGCGGATGAGCCGGCTCCGACCAGAACCAGGTCCGACCCGACAGCCGCCTGGGCAATGGCTGATTTAATCCGGTCATATTCATCCGGGATCGGATCCCAGCGCCGGACCACACCGCCGGCTTCTTCCACCAGCCCTTTCAGCATCCAGGAATTGGAATCGGGGATATGTCCTTTGGTGACTTCTTCCGGAGTTTCCACCAGCTCCGTACCGGTGGGCAGGATAGAAACCACGGGACGCCGGATGACCTCCAGCTCGGAAATGCCCCCCGCAATAAGGGATCCCAGATCAAAGGGCCGGATGACATGCGCCCGGGGCAGGATCATTTCCGTCGCGACAATGTCCTCGCCGATGGGCCGGACGTGCTGCCAGGTAATGGCCGGCTGATAAATCAGAAGATCCTGACCGTCCTGGATCAGATCTTCCTTCATGATCACGGCATCAAAGGGTTCTTCCACCGGATTGCCGGTATTGACGAACACAAAGTTGTCCCCTTCCACCAACCGCACCGGTGCCTGCGGCCGGGCGCTGCGGGTCACTTTGGAGACCACCGCGGCCCCGTCCATGGCGGCGCAGTTAAAGGCCGGCGAGGACAGAACGGCCTGCACCGCTTTGGCTGTCACTCGGCCCAGACTCTCGGTAACCGGCACCCGTTCCGTCGCCGGCTGCAGCTCCAGAGCACCCAGATAAGCCGATCTGGCCTCTTCCTCCCGGGTATTTCCGATATATCGCTTTTCATTCATCATAATAAAATCACATCCACTACAGTGCCCGCGTCCAGGCCTTCCGCTTCCTCTGGGATCAGGGTGAACCCCTGAGCCTGAGTCAGCTGGCTGACCAGTGCGGAATTGGAATAATACGGCTGACAGAATAATTCCCCATCCTGTTCGGATAAGGTCAGGAACTGACAAGTGAGGCGTCCCGGCTGTGAGGGAAAATTCACCCGGGTCCGGGCTTTCACCATGACTCGGGGAACCTGGCTGCGGGTCTGTTCCCTGAAAAAGTCGGTTACCAGGGTTTTAAACAGCATCATGGCAGAAACCGGATGCCCCGGCAGTCCGATGACTGCTTTGCCCTGGATCGAAGCGCCGATGGTGGGCTTGCCCGGCTTGATCCGGATGCCGTGGAACAGGATGTCTCCCCCCAGATCGAGGATGGCCTGTTTGGTGTAGTCGCGTTCTCCGGCGGAGCTGCCGCCGGACAGAAGCACCAGATCTGCCTGATCCAGGCCCTGGCGAATAGCGCTGCGGATTTCTTCCAGATCATCCCGCACCAGGGTTGTTCCCACGGGATTCAGTCCGGTTTCCCGGCACAGGGCCGCCAGACTGTGGGAGTTAATATCCCGGATCTTGCCATCGGTCAGTTCCTCCTGGGGGGAGGCAAACTCATCACCGGTGGAAATAATGAACACATTCGGCCGCTTCAGGACTGGCACCTGCAGCTGGTTCAAACTGGCCAGGGCCGCGATGTCCTGGCTCTTGAGGCAATGGCCCTTTGGCAGAACCAGCTGACCCTGGGCCACATCTTCTCCTTGGAGAACCAGATTGCTGCCAGGCGGAACACTTTTCTGAATCAGAACCAGGTCATCCAGCACCCTGGTATCCTCGATCATGACCATGGCGTCGGCCCCCTGGGGGACCATGCCGCCAGTGGGCACATACAGAGTTGCCTCCGGGGTGACCTGGGTCGTGGTCATTGTGCCGATGGGGATGCTGCCCAGTGATTTCAGCACCACCGGAATGGACTCCGAAGCGCCCTGGGTGGTCAGCGAGACGACGGCATAGCCATCCACCGTTGACCGGTTATAGTACGGGATATCCTCTGAAGCCAGCAAATCGGCAAACAGGCACCGCCCCAGGGAATCTTCCAGTTTGACCATTTCGTTCTCGCGGGGGAGCGTGCAGTGCTGATTCAGGAGATTCACTGCCTGATCCAGACTGACGGTTTTTAAGAATTTCATGTTCGCAGCTTGCCTCCTTCCAGGTAGTGCAGTTTCATCATCGGATGCTCCAGTTCACGGTGCGAAATCATCAGAATCGTTGTGCCGTATTGTTTCTGATGTTCCAGAATAAGGGCCAGGGATCGCTCGCGCGAGGCGGCATCCATGGCTGAGAACGGTTCGTCCAGCAGGAGAACCGGTGTTTTCATGGCCAGACCCCGGATCAGGGATATTTTCTGTGCTTCGCCCAGACTGCAGTTGGTAGCTTTTTGCTGGAGCAGAGGATCCAGGGGCAGGTAATCCAGATAAAATGCCAGGTCCTGCCGGATGGCTGCTTCAGTCGTCCCCTTCAGGCGCAGCGGATAGGCCAGATTGTCCCAGACTGAGCGATGCAGCATGACGGGCTGCTGAAAGACGCATGTCACCGTGCGGCCATCGGCCGGGATGGCGCGAAGATCGGTGCGGCCCACTGTGACCCGGCCGGAATACTCCTCATCCAGGAGACAGAGAATCTCAAACAGCGTGCTCTTTCCGGCGCCGTTGGCGCCGCAGATCTGATGAATCGCTCCTCCTTCAAAAACATGATGCGGAACGTCCAGAATCCGGCGCTGGCCGTAGCTTTTTTGCAGATCATCGATCGTTATTTCCATTGGCTTTCTCCCTGAATCAGCAGAACCACCAGATTGATGGCCAGCGTCATGACGAACAGAATGATGCCCAGCGCGATGGACAGGCTCTGATGGCCCATGGACGTATACATGGAAATGGCAGTGGTCATCACCCGGGTACTGTGCCGGATGTTGCCTCCGACGATCATGACGGTTCCCACTTCGGCAATGGCCCGGGAAAAAGCGGTCATGACCGTAGCGGTCATTTCGGGGGTCAGTTCCCGGATCAGCAGACGGATGATCTGCCCATTGTTCGCTCCGCTGGTTTTCGCCAGCCGCAGGATCGAGCGTCCCTCCCGCCGGATAATGGTCATGGTCAGTGCGCAGACCACCGGCAGAATCAGGAAGAACTGGGCAATCACCATGGCCTGGGGCGTATACATCAGCCCCAGAGCTCCCAGCGGTCCGTTGCCGGATATGACCAGCACCACCAGCAGTCCGACAATGACCGAGGGCACCCCCATCAGGATATAGGACAGGCGGGTGGTCCATTCCCGCAGCCACCCGCCCCGTAAATAAATTAACAATGTAAGGGGGATCATCAAAGCGGCAGCCAGAAGGGTCGCCGCTCCGGAAACCGCCAAAGAGAGACCGGCAATGCCGGCTATTTCAGGATTCCAGTGGAGAATCAGTTCAAATGCCTCTTGAATTCCGTCCCAGATTGATGTCATTGTTTTCCTACTCTCCTTGCGGTGTTCCTGGGTTTCTCTTCCCTTGGCCCTCTTCGAAGAGCTGCCATGAATGATCCTGTCCCGGATGATATTGAGATCCACTCACTGAGTGACTCAGGGAGCATGCGGTCGTTTGCTTCGTGTATTGGCTGCTGCTCAGCATTTTCTTCTGTCAGCGGTTCCGGGTTGATGTTGCGGCTGAGTATCTCTTTCGCCCGTTCCAGAGAGGATTGCCATGCAAGGTGAAAATCTTATTTGAAGGTTCCCGGGAAGAATAACTGCTGTCCATATTGGGTCTTGCCGTATTCCTTGATCAGCGCCGTGGCCTCGTCCGACAGGATCCATTCGATGAAGACTTTGGCGCCTTCCGGATTTTTCACGGTGACTTTGTCCTTATTAAGCTCAATGATGCCGTACTGATTAACCAGCTCCTTGGATGGCTCAGAAACCTCCTCCAGCTTGGTGGTGTCCTTGGTCGCCAGGAAGGTGGAGCGGTCGGTAATGGTCAGCCCCTTCTTTTCGGCTGCCATGTTCAAAGTTTCAGCCATACCCTGGCCAATCGAGAAGTACCAGTCGGAGCTTCCTTCCGGCAGAGTCACACCGGCGGCCTTCCAGGTTTTCTTTTCAAAGCTGTGAGTGCCGGATTCATCGCCGCGGGAGATAAACGGAAGTTTTTTCTCAGAAATGACTTTCAGCAGATTGACGATATTCTTTTCCGTTCCAACGGACGCCTTGACCTCAGCCGCTCCTACCAGTAGGAAGTCATTGTACATCAGATCGTAGCGCTTAATGCCGTAGCCGTCTTTGACAAACTGTTCTTCCTTGGTTTTATCATGAACCATCAGGACATCGGCATTGCCTGCCTTGGCAGCATCAATGGCCGCTCCGGTACCCAGAGCCACGACTTTGACTTCGATGCCCTTGGCCTTTTTGAATTCGGGCAGCAAATAATCCAGAAGACCGGAATCGCGGGTGGAAGTCGTTGTTGCCAGAATGATTTCCCCTTCCGCTTTGGCTGGTGTTGTGGTTCCGGCAGCGGATGAGCCAGCGGTAGTCGACGGGGCAGTAGCCTGGCAGGAAGCCAGAAGCATTCCGGTGAGCAGCAGAGCCGTGATCTTGATGTGTTTCATAATATCCTCCGATGGGTTAATAATGGCTGAGTGGGCGGCAGAGCGCCCAACCAATTGCATTAATTATACCTCATTCTGCATAATATTGACAGGTTAATAAAATAACAAGGGATATCAGATGATTTTTATTCTATGGCGAAGGGATTCCTGGCGAGATCGTTCCCGATCCCGATTCCAGCCGGTGTCCTCCGTTCAGGTGATAGACATTGAGCCGATCCCCGCGGATAAATCCCATCATGGTCAGATTATGCTCCTTTGCCAGACGAATGGAGCGATCGGTGGGAGCCGCCCGGGAAAGCAGTGCACTCACTGGGGTTTTCAGGACTTTCATGGTCATTTCGGAAGCCATCCGGCCAGACAGAAGAATCAGGCAGGACGACAGATCGCGGCCTTCCCGCAGAGCCTGGCCGATCAGCTTATCCAGCGCATTGTGACGGCCGATGTCTTCCTGAAAAGCTACCATCGCATCGTGCTGGATCAAGGCACAGGCATGGCTGCCGCCGGTCCGGGCAAACAAGGCCGAAGTATCCTGAAACGCCGCCGAGATCCGGGTAATGTGTTCAAGATTCAGCACCAGTTCGGCATCGGGCCGGGTCAGGCTTCCGGCAAAAGGCAGATCCGGGCGGGCAGTGCCGGATGTGGTGATGATCGGCTGGTTTGCCCGCTCCCGGGGAGCGGTTTCCCGGAGCTGAACTTCAAGTTGCAGATGAATCCCCAGGTCGTCCGCCCGCCGGATGTTGATCTGAGCAATCTGAGAAGCAGACTGAATCAGGCCCTGGGCATACAGATTGCCCGTGATCAGCTCCTCCAGGCAGCAGGGGGTCGCATACATGGTCTGAAGGTACTCTCCATTCAGGGAGACCGTCAGTTCCGCCTCCGTAATGACTTCATCCTCCAATTCGGCCCGGGCTGACCCTTTGCAGCGTATGATCGGGACAGACTGAATCGGCGGAGCGATGGCTTCGGAGAGCTGACTCAGCTGCAGGGCCAGCGGCTCGCTCTGTTCATGGTATTGCCGCAGCTCCCGCTTGTCGTTGATGTTAAAAAAGATGTCCTTCTCCCCCGGTTTGGAAGCATATTCCAGATCAAGGAACTGATGGCTGTCGATGAAACGGCGCAGTGAGCGCCGGGAGCTTTGGATGGACTGTTCCAGTTCCGGCAGCAGGTGGCGTCCGTAAAAGGCGCAGAAAGGCTCCGGTTCACCCGTCACCCGGTTGCGGTTGATCAGCCCGTCGGCACCGCTGGCCTGTTCCATAATTGCTTTCATGCGCCGGATATAGGCCGGATCAATGACCGGCATGTCACAGGCCAGTACCAGGGCATACGCTGATTCCGACGCTTCCAGGCCAGCATGTATGCCTGCCAGCGGACCGGCATCCCGGTACCGATCCGATACGATGGTGGTCCGCTCGATCAGCGGGACCGCTTCCAGTTCAGCCGGTTCATTGGAGACAACAATGACCTGAGGGAACAGCTCCAGTAAAATCGACAGATTCTTTTCCAGCAGGAACTGATCGTTCAGTTTCAGCAGCTGCTTGTCGAAGCCCATTCGCAAACTTCTGCCCCCGGCCAGAATGATGGCGGTATTAGTTGTGCTCATGGTGCTCATGGTGCTCATGGTGCTCATGATGGTCATGGTGTTCGTCGTCCTCATGATGGTCATGCGTTTCAGGGACTGCGCATTCTCCATCCCGCCCGGTTAAAATATCCAGCCCGTGGCGGAGCTGATCAATGACGCTTTCTAAATTTTCCCGGCAGGCTTTGGGCGAACCCGGCAGATTGATAATCAGGGTACTATTGCGTAAAACAGACACCGCCCGGGAGAGCATGGCCCGTCGGGTGACTTTCATGCTGTCATAGCGCATGGCTTCGCTGATTCCCGGAACGTCCCGGGTCATCACTGATCGGGTCGCTTCCGGAGTGACATCCCTCAGCGAGAAACCGGTTCCGCCTGTTGTGAGGATCAGATCCAGACCCTGTTCATCCGCCATCTGTATCAGCTCGGACCGAATCTGGTCATACTCATCCGGGATCAGTCGGTAGGCCGCTACTTCGTAATTGTTCTTCTCCAGAATTTCCCGTATGACCTTCACGGAAAGATCTTCCCGTTCCCCGCGGGATCCTTTGTCGCTCATGGTTAATATGCCTGCTCGATACATGGTTACTTCCTCCAATGCTGGCTGATCATTATTTAATAGAATCTGCCGGACTGCGATCTGTTCCCGAATGCTGCCTCGCCGGGCTTCTGCCGGGTACGATTCTGCGATCGATGATGGAAACGATATGAGTCCAATGATTTTATTGTACACGAAATCCCTATTCGGTTGTATCCTTCCGAATAATCGTTGAACCCCCGGCTATTTCCGATCTAAGAAGGAAACCCTGACAATTTCCGATCAGAGGAGGAACCGCTGGATGAACGAGATCCAGAGAAACCCCTGTCAATGGGCAGCCTGTCCTCGAGGCAGATCCGAACCATCCGGATATTCCACCGATTTTTGTATCCTCTCTCGCCAAATCTGTATTCTGTACGGGCGTCAAAGGTGAAACGTCCATGCTATAGTGTTAATTGGCATTCCGGTGAAATGACTGTATTTCTTGAGGTCTGCCAGAATTTTTTGGCTCTTCCGGCTTTTGAAGAAAGCTGAGCAGAACGACAACCTCAAACAGGAAAGGGTAATATATATGACCATCGAAAAACCAGGTTCCGCCTCCGGGCTGACCAAATCCCAGATGATCCTGCAGGGTCCGATGTATCAGGTAATCTGGATGATCTCCCTGCCGCTGATTCTCAATAATTTAATTATGACATTCTATAACATGGCTGACGCGGTATTTGTCGGGCAGCTCGGCACCACAGAGTTTGCTGCGGTGTCCTTTGTCAATCCGGTCATGTTTCTGTTTCGATCCATCGGCCTGGGAATTCAGATCGCCGGTACTTCAATTCTGTCACAGCTGATTGGACGGGACCGCATTCAGGAGGCGAAAGAGTATGCCTGGCATGTGATTCTGTTTACCGTGGGCATGGGTCTGATTCTTGGGCTGACCGGCTATCTGACCTCCCCCTGGATTATTTCCTTCATGGGCGGAACCGGCCGCTTTGGTGAACTGTCACTGGCATATCTTCGGTATATTTTTCTGGGTGTACCGCCTCAGATCATCTTCATGGGCTTTATGGCCATCATGAATGCGCAGGGCAATACCAAATCCACCACTCTGGTCAACTCGGCAGCAGCCCTGGCCAATGTCGTAATGGATCCGTTCTTCATTTTCAGCCGGATTCCGGTACTTGGTCTGCCCGGACTGGGCCTGGGTGTGGCAGGAGCCGCCCTGGCTACTTCTCTGGCTCATGTCTTCCTCATGATCCTTGGCTTTTACGTCATGCGCCGAACTTCCGTAACCCTTCCGATTGCCTTTCGCCATGTTTCCTTTGATCCCAAAAAGCTTAAAAAAATAGTAACGGTCGGTCTGCCCAGTGCGGCCGGACATTCCGGATCTGCCTTCGGCTTTATTCTGATGAACACCTTCATCGCCAAGTACGGTACCTCCCTGATGGCCGCTTTCAGCCTGATCAACCGGATGAATGACATGATCATGATGCCGGCCATGGGCATCGGCTCCGGACTGACATCCATCGTCGGTCAGAATATGGGCGCCGGCAATGAAGAACGCATTCGCGAAGGCTTCTTCAAAGCCATTCGTCTGTCCATGGCCATCAGTGTCGTCGGATCGATCCTCATCTTCCTGTTCCGCTATCAGCTCGTCTACTTTTTCACGCCCACTGCTGAGGCGCTGATGGTAGGTCAAAGTATGGAATACTTACTGTACATTCTTCCCACCATCCCGCTGATGGGACTGTTCTCGATTTTCCAGGGGCTGTTTCAGGGCTCAGGGCACACGAACTATTCCATGTTCATGGCCATTGGCCGGCTCTGGCTCATTCGCATACCTGCCATCCTGCTGTTGGATCATTTTACCGGGCTTGGTCAGCGCGGCATCTGGATCGCTATGAATCTGTCCAACATCGCAGTCATTGTCTATGGCTTCTGGGTCTACCGGAGCAACCGCTGGACCCGGCAGCTGGTATAACATGATCTCCCGCATAAGTTCTTGGAATCCACTGCAGCCGCAGTGGATTCTGCGCGTTCTCAGGAAAGAAATAAAAAAATCCGGTCATATTTGCCTGAGCGTTAATAGATAATGATTTAACAATCGGAATTCATAATTTAACTGCCCCTCATTATTACCCTGACAATCGCGACGGATTGCGTCCTTCCTTATGTGAAAACAAAATGTTGCAGTTGAGAACAATGTTTCTTATAATCAATTTACAGTGGGGAAATATTGACAAATCCGCCAATGAAATGCCCACCTTTACTAAAGATTTATCAATGTCAGCAAGGAGAACTAATGATGTATATTCCTTCTCTTATCAGCTTTTTGATTTTTGTTGTAATCAGCATTTTTCTGGTACTGTCCTCTTTATTCAACGCCTTAGCGGTAGGATCCTACCTCTTCGCCGCGGTCCTTCTGGTGGTTTTAATCGGACTGATCTCCGGGCATCACCGGGAATACCAGCTGATCCTCGAAGAAGACAAGGAGCGCCTGAAAAAAGCTTCCTTTCAGCTGTTTGACCTCTTTGTCATTCTGTCCACACTGGGAGGTACACTGCTCACCTTTTTCCTGAACAACCATCTTCAGCTCGGCGGCGTCGTGGCTTCGGCCATGGTCGGACTGCTCGGTCCCCTGCTGGCACCCAAACTGCAGCGCGCCATTTTCTGCGGCTCCTTTGCCGGAATGGCCACATCCATGATTTTCACCAACATCTGGTGGGTTGGCCTGGCTGGATTCCTGTCCGGATTGCTGCTGGCCGCTTCGCGTGAGATCTATGATGGATTTGGCGGAAAACTAGGTGCAGCCGGATTCTTTGGAACCATCACAACCGCCCTCCTATCGGACCGGTTTATCTACAACAATCAGCTGGGCGACCTCAATCGCGATTACAATCTGGTATTCTACTTCATTCTGGGCGCTGTTTTCACCTATCACGTCAATAAGATAAACCGGACCGGAACCATTCTGGCTTCCTCCGGCGTTGGACTGATTGCCGGTCTGGTATTGCCCAGACTATACGGTCCCGTGGGCGCCAGCTATGCAGTCGCTGCCTTTTGCGGATCCTTTGTCGGCATGACGATCCTGGATCGTCTCTCCAATGAGTTTTATCTATATGTGGCCTCTCTGTTTGGTGGTGTAATCTTCCTCTATACCCAGATCAACTTTGTCGGTTTGGGCGGAAAACTCGGAACCACCGCCTTCGCTTCCGTTGTTGCCTGGTGGGGACTGCTCTTCCTGTATGATCAGGCCATCGATCCCGGCACAGGCGCCCGGCGCAGACGTCAGAAAAATAAATCACTGAATCCTTCTGCCTGATGGATCTCCTGAATCAGACCCCTTCCAGGGCGATCACGCGAATTATACAATCAAATTAGGAATCTGAAAGAAGAACAGACCTGAATCACCGATTCAGGTCTGTTCTTCTTTTCTTTTTCTCCTTGTAACCGGTGATTCCGGTTAAGGCCATGGATTGAACTATTCGATGAGCACTGCAGTGCCCGAAGCCGTAACCATAAGCATGCCGTTGTTTGCTCCCAGAACCTCATAATCAATGTCTACTCCGACGACCGCATTAGCTCCCAGATCCCTGGCCCGCTCTTCCATTTCGCGAAGCGCATTCACGCGGGCATCAATCAGTTCCTGTTCATAGGAACTGGAGCGTCCTCCGAAAATATTAGTCAGACCCGCGGCAAAGTCTTTAACAAAATTTACCCCGACGATCACTTCACCAAATACAATCTGCTTGTACTCGACGATTTTCTTGCCTTCAATGGAAGGAGTCGTACTGACGATCATTTCATCCATCTCCCTGAATATCTTATTTTTCTTGCGGCGTTGGGCCATATCTGTACCTTCGCCTGATTTCATTGTAAGTCCTAGTTTTTAATAAAATGTGAACTCAAGCCGGCTTTGAGCTCTTGATCCGATCCGATTCGATATCTGACTGTTTTCCACAAGGAAAACGAGTCAGCCTCAAACCGCAGATTTGAGGCTGACTCGCTGATCGGCTTCGACCATGAGCTCCGGCCCATGGAAGCCGATTCTCAGAGTGGATGCTCCGTCAATGGATCCTGATTCAATTTCGTATTGATTCCTATACTCTGATGTCGGTCGCTTCGTCGGTTTCTTCAAACTGTGCCAGAATCGGATCGACTTCCTGCCGGATCATTTCGACCACCTGAGACGGAGCGCGGCCGATGAACTGGCTGGGATCCATGATCTGATCCAGACCGGCCTGATCGAGCCCGAAAGCGGGATCGTTCAGCAGGCGAGTCAGCAGATCGTTGTCCTTGCCTTCTTCCTTGACGACGCGGGCGGCTGCCATAGAATGCTCCCGAATCCGTTCATGAAGTTCCTGCCGGTCTCCGCCCTGCTTGACGGCTGCCATCAGGATATTCTCTGTGGCCATGAAGGGAAGCTCAGACATGATGCGCCGCTGAATCTGCTTCTCGTAGACCACCATACCCTCTGTGATGTTCTGATACAGGCTTAATACGCCATCCAGCGCCAGGAAAGCTTCCGGAACGGATACCCGCTTATTGGCCGAATCATCCAGGGTCCGCTCAAACCACTGGGTGGAGGCCGTGATCGCTGGATTCAGGGAATTAATGATGATATAGCGGGCTAGCGACCCCATGCGTTCTGACCGCATTGGATTGCGTTTGTAGGCCATAGCGGATGATCCGATCTGATTCTTTTCAAAGGGTTCTTCCATTTCTTTCAGATTCTGCAGCAGCCTCAGGTCATTGCTGAACTTATAGGCGCTCTGCGCGACGACTGAGAGTGTATTGAGCAGGATGGAATCCAGTTTCCGGGGGTAGGTCTGTCCGGTCACGGCAAAGGGCTTGAAACCGAATTTTTCGGAAACCTTCTGATCCAGCAGGCGGACTTTTTCCTCGTCTCCGTCAAACAGTGCCATGAAACTGGCCTGAGTTCCCGTTGTGCCTTTCACGCCGCGGAATTTCATGATGGACAGGGCATGCTCAACCTCTTCAAAATCCATGACCAGATCCTGAAGCCAGAGAGAAGCCCGTTTTCCCACGGTTGTCAGTTGGGCCGGCTGGTAATGGGTAAAGCCCAGAGTCGGCAGATCCTTCGTTTCCAAAGCAAAGCGCTTCAGGTTGCGAATGACAGCCACGAGCTTGCGCCGGATCAGCAGCATGGCTTCACGCATGACGATCAGATCCGTGTTGTCTCCAACGTAGCAGCTGGTTGCCCCCAGATGGATGATGCCCCGTGCTTTCTCTGCCTGCAGCCCGAATGCGTGAACATGGCTCATGACATCATGGCGCACTTCCTTTTCACGTGCTTCGGCCGCTTCGTAATTAATATCGTCCAGATGGGCGCGCAAATTTTCCAGCTGTTCCCCAGTGATCGGCAGCCCCAGCTCGGATTCTGCTTCAGCCAGTGCCAGCCAGAGTCTGCGCCATGTTTTAAATTTATATTCCTCGCTGAACAGATAGCTCATCGCATCTCCGGAATATCTCTTCGTCAGGGGACTGTTGTACTGAGTTCGTTTTTCCATGATATCCTCTCCCGCTAAAAAACCCTGTACCAGTTATACAGGGTTTAAAAATTGATTGATTTAGTTATTCTGATCGCAGCAAGCGGTCTATTCTTCCAGATTTTCGATGAGCGAGGCCAGCTCTTCAGCTGCTTTTTCCTCATCTTCACCGCTGGTTACAACCTTGATGATGGATCCTTTTACCACACCAAGTGATAAAACGCCGATCAGGCTTTTCACGTTTGCTTTTTTGCCATTGAATTCAATGCTTACATCTGATTTATAGGTAGATGCCCTTTTCACCAGCAATGTCGCTGGTCTAGCATGTAATCCAGTGGGGTTTTTGACTGTTACTTCTTTTGTAATCACACTTTCACCTCATTCTCACTGGTTAATATAACCTCAGTATACACTAATTGAAAAAAGCATTGCAATGCATTATTCTGCTTTAAGAAATGTTTAATCAAAAGCTTACTTCAAGTGTATTTCCATAAATTTCTGGAATGAATCCGTCACTGAAAAATCGATATTCACATGACTGACTCCGGTCCGATTGGAAATGATGATGGGTGTCGTGATATCAGCATGGTTGGAAACGTAGTCGCGATCCATATAGATCAGCTTATCGCCCAGGGTCACGTGATCGCCAACCCGGACATAGGAGGAGAAACCGCGTCCCCCGAGTTTGTCGGCGTTGATGGCACAGTGAATCAGGATGGTAAGTTCCGGTGTGATCGAGATCCCTACGGTGTTGCAGTTCTCCCCGACCAGGACGACCTCTCCTGAAACAGGAGAGTAAAAAATATCCTCTTCCGGCAGGATGGCGACACCCAGTCCGTCGACGGTTTCGTCCGCCAGGTAATTGTTGACTTCATTCAGTGGGATTAACTCGCCCCGTACAGGCATATAGAGATCCACTTTTCTCGCCATAAATTACTCCTTGTGCATTGCTGCAATGAAATCCCGGACTCTGGTCATTCCCTTCCTGATATTTTCTTTGGACGTTGCATAGGATAAGCGAATAAACCCTTCGATCCCGAAGCCTTCGCCGGGGACAACGGCAACCAGTTGATCTGACAGCAGCTGATCCGAGAAATCCATGGCATTGCTGATGAGTGTTCCCTTATACGTGCGTCCGAACAGTTGATGGATATCCATCATGACATAGAACGCGCCCTCCGGCTTAATGCAGGTTACTTCCGGAATTTCTTCGATGAGGCTGACCAGGAGATCCCGCCGGGCTTCGAACTCTTCCTTCATCTCAGCAACAAAGCTCTGATCTCCGGCAATGGCTTCCAGTGAAGCGTACTGTGCAATGGAGCAGGGATTGGAGGTCATGTGGCTCTGAATGGAGGACATCTGCTTGACCAGGCCGGTCGGTCCGGCCAGATAGCCAATGCGCCAGCCAGTCATGGCATACGCCTTGCTGACCCCGTTGACGACGATGGTGCGGTCAAAAGCGTCCTGTGACACGGCAGCGATGGATTCATGCCTGATTCCGCCATAGATGAGCTTCTCATAGATTTCATCGCTGATGATGATCAGGTTATGTGCTTTGCATACTTGTGCGATGGCCGCAAGTTCTTCCCGGCTGTAGATGGTACCGGACGGATTGTTCGGACTGTTGATGATCAGAATCTTTGACCGCGGCGTGATGTGCTGTTCGATCAGCTCCGGAGTCATTTTATACTGATTGTCCGGAGAGCCGTTCAAGTAGACCGGAACACCGCCAGCCAGCTTGACCAGTTCCGGGTAGCTGACCCAGTATGGCACGGCCATAAGAACTTCATCGCCATCATCCACCAGCGCCAGCATGGCATTGGCCAGACTCTGCTTAGCTCCGGTTGATACCAGGATCTGAGCGGGCTCATAGACCAGCCCGTTGTCATCACGGAATTTCTTGACGATGGCTTGCTTAAGCTCATTGATGCCCGGAGTCGGAGTGTATTTCGTCTTGCCTTCATACATGGCCTTAATGGCAGCCTGGATGATGTGGTCCGGTGTATTGAAATCCGGTTCTCCCGCGCCAAAACCGATAACGTCCTTGCCTTCCTGTTTCAACTGGCCGGCTTTCGCCGTGATCTGCAATGTGACGGATGGGGTAATCTGGGATACCCGTTCTGCATATTTCATGTCTTTTTGAACTCTCCTTCGATTTGTCGATCTGTTGATTTAAATATAACACAGTTCCTGACCGCTGGGCCGAATCCCCATGAAACAATCAATTTACTCCAATAATTCCCTTGTACCGACATAACATTTTTAAGATCCGCGCAATTTTATTAAGCATTTATCAATTCCTCCAGAACCCCTTCCATTCGCTGAGCCAGCCCCCTCCAGGACAAACTTGCCAGGTCAGATTCGCCAGCGGACGAGAGTCCTTCTGCCAAATCCACAATCGAGTGGGCAATGGACTGAACGAACTGTTCTCTGCCTGACTCGGTGGGTTCATCCAGACTTTTCATCGCTGGCCGGTCGATCAGGCTCACCCGATCTGAAAATGGCTCGAGCCATTGGGCGTAGCCCGGCAAATGGGTCACGGCCACCGCCAGTCCGCAGGCCAGCGCTTCGGGAACGACCAGTGGCATCCCCTCATAATAGGAGGGAAGCACAAAGAGGTGACTGGTCCGGTAAATTCGGGCTATTTCCTCCTGCCGGAGCTGCCCTGTCAGAGTCACCGGATAAGTCTGAGACGCGGCACTCGCTTCAATCTGCGCAGTCTCTAACGGATCTGCCCCCGAACCGATCAGGGTGAGTGTCAGCGGATGGTTCGAATGAACGATGGCACAGGCTGCCAAAAGCTCCGGAACCCCCTTGGCCCGGGACAGTTTTCCGGTATAAACAATCCGAAGCGGGGACTCAGGCAGATCAGGCAAGCGGCCGATCCGGTTGAAGATTGAATCATTGTAGCCCGATCCCAGAATTCGGATTCGTTCAGGTAAAACGCCCAGTAAATCCGTGATCACCTCAGCTTGCTCCGCGTGAGTGGATATCACCCGATCCAGCAATTGGACCCCTGCCTGGATCTCCGGATGCCAGGAAGCCGTGTTTTCAAATTGACGCAGCTCAGACCCGTGACAGATCCCGATCAGAGGAAGATCGGCACCTGTGGGCTGCCGCCGGATCCAGGCCGCTGTGCGGGCCGTTAGCAAATACAGATGTTCCAGGATCACCGCATCCGGAGCAAACTCTGCCAAGGCTTTGTCGATCTTCCGAAAAAATTCCCGCACCAGAGAATCTGCATCTTCCTCACTCAGCTTGGAATAGAGCGTACTGCGATAAGGCATGACATCACTCATTCCTGGTACTGGGAACGGCAATGACTGTGACTCAAAGAGGACCGGATCCACTAGGGCTGGATGATCCATCTGCGGCAGTTGGACCGTATCCCCCTGATTCAGTCCGCAAATCAGGTACTGGTCATGTCTTAGCCCCAATGCAGTCATAATTCCAGTCAGATATACCCCGGAACCGGTAGCAAATGGTTTTTGTGTAATAATATGCAAAATACGCATCACGTTCCTCCTCATCGCTTCCATTCAGAAGCAGCCGGCATTCGTTCCCTCCGGGTAGACCATCGGTCGGAAATTCCCGGATTATTTGTGACAGACCTAATAGTATCTAAATGCCAGGTGAACTGCCCGGGCAGAGTCAAATTATCCTTTATCCCCTGTGCCTGGCAGTATTATGACACAAACTAGAGTAATATTCTTTTTCCACCTGCCGAGCAAAACTTTTCCAACGGTCAGGAAACTATTAATTTCCGTGAACCGATAATATTCAATTTCATTATAACTGAACAGAAGAATCACTGGCTCAAGTTTCTCCCCACTGTCTGAACAAAGAACTGGAATCTAAATGATGGGATATTTAGACTTTTACGGTTTTTTTACTGAGTCTGTCGAAAACAGTTTTATATCATCAAACACTGTCCTGGTATCGGCGCAGGACGAAAAACGAGTGATTATCATAAGAATAACCAATAGTACAATTGCTGCTTTTTCCATGGCAAGTTCCCTTCCTTCATCAGATCAGTATGCGGGGTCCGATTGAACTTAAAAAAATAGGAGGGCAAAATATTTAATCGTCTGTCATCGCCCCCATATATGACCTACGTTCCCGAACTATGTAACGATGAAAAATCCTGAAAGTGTCGAAAATCAATGGTTTTCGGCACTTTTTCCTTGACCTTTTCATCGTTACACATTATAATTAGTACGAGGCGGTGATACTTATGGGCATCATTTATAGCAAAAATCCGAAGACTGGAATCACCTATGCGTATGATAACAAACCATATTGGGATCCGGAGAAAAAACAGTCCCGAGCTACCCGCAAATTGATCGGTAAAGTAGACCCCGTGACCGGCGAAATCGTGGACACTCGCCCTTATCGCAAGCGGGCATCTGAGCCTTCTGAAAAGCCCAAGCAGGGCCCTGTTCCTGTTTTGACCACCGAACGAAAGTTCATGGGGGCTTCCTACTTGCTGGATCAAATTGGCAAGGAGACCGGTGTGGAAGACGACCTGAAGCTTTGCTTTCCCAACGAATACAAACAGATCCTCTCTTTGGCCTACTATCTGATCATGGAGGAGAATAATTCCCTGTCCCGATTCAGCCACTGGCACAGACTGCATCGCCATCCCTTCGGTAAAGATATTGCCTCACAGCGCTCTAGTGAGCTGTTTCAGAGCATCACAGAAGATCAGCGGATGAACTTCTTCAAGAAACAAGGAAAGCGTCGAATCGAGAAGGAATATTGGGCATTTGATACAACCTCCATCTCCAGTTACTCAGACACCCTGGCGCAGGTTAAGATGGGCAAGAACAAGGAAGGCGACCGACTGCCTCAGTTCAACCTGGCTCTGCTGTTTGGTGAGAAATCCGGATTACCCTTCTATTACCGCAAACTCCCCGGTAACATCACGGATGTGAAAACCATCAAGCGACTGATGCAGGAGTTTGATGTGATGGGATATCAGAAAGTCAACATGGTCCTGGATCGGGGATTCTACAGCAAAGAGAACATCAACTGGGTCTATCAGAGCCATCAGAAGTTTCTGATCGGCCTGCGCTTGAATCTGAACTACGTGAAAGAGGTCCTGGAACAAGAACGGGACAATCTGCAGCTTTGGAGCAACCTGGATCCTCAATTTGGCACGTATGGGATCTGCCGTTCCATCGAATGGGAGTATACGCAGGATCGTCCCCGTAAGGGCGATGTATTAACCGAAAAACGCCGGGCATACCTGCACCTGTTCTATAACGATGAGAAAGCCGCAAAGGACCGAGTGGACCAGAATGAACTATACACGCAGCTCTACTATGAACTGACCCATAACGAACGCAAAGACTATCACGCCAAAGATTATGCCAAGTACTTTGATGTCGTCGAAACACCAAAGCGTGGAGTCAAGGTAATGGCAAAGGAAGACGTCATGAAGGCTGAAATCCGCAACTATGGCTATTTTGCGATGCTGTCCAACGATGTTCGCGATCCCTTCGAAGCGCTCTGTCTGTACCGCAGCAAAGACATTGTGGAGAAAGGATTCGGCAATTTGAAAGATCGTCTAAACTTCAGACGAATGCAGGTTTCTTCCGAACTTGCCCTTGATGGCAAGCTATTTGTAGGGTTTATCGCATTAATCTACTTGTCCTACTTGAAAAAGAAGATGCAGGAATCGAAGCTATTCGATCGATGGACGCTCCAGGGAGTACTGGATGAAGTGGACCTCATTGAAGTGTTTCAGGCACCTGAGGTCGGAAAAGTCATTGGTGAAGTGACAAAAAAACAGAAGGAGCTATTCCTGTCGTTGGGAATAACTCCACCATCGTTATAGATTCCGGGAACGTAGGTTGTATGAAAGAATTCCTGTCAATAAATTGTTCCCGTTGAAAATAATTTTTTCCC
>JABNAD010000254.1_pt1 | contig 39942 bp, 35 predicted proteins | sample 7240381 | NCBI WGS metagenome assembly JABNAD01 (sample SAMN11332834, study PRJNA596920) | anaerobic digester metagenome | biome: digested sludge; isolation source: digested sewage sludge-derived enrichment culture grown on H2/CO2 | place: Germany: Goettingen
TAAAGCTTACGTAAGGAATCCACCATCCCACAGAATTTATGATTGAGCCGTATCTTCTCCTTGAAATTTTGAGTTTGAATCTTCAAAGAACTCAAAGAACTCAAAGAACTCAAAGAACTCAACGAACTCAACGAACCCAAAGAACTCAAATACCTTAAAACTACTCAAAGACCACACAGTCCCCAAAGGAAACCGAATAAATCAGAGGACTCAGAAGAACCAGATGAATCAGAAGATCAGAGATCAGAGGATCAGAGGAACTGAGGTCAGAGATCAGAGGATCAGAAATCAGAGATCAGAGAAACTGAGATCAGAGGTATCAGGGAGACTTGGGAAACCAGGACTTCAGAGAAATTGAAAAGTAAGATTGGATTATCATTTATGCAGTAATTAAGGGTTAAAACTAAGAATGGTCAAATATTAAGCGATTATGCGAAAATATATGATAATTTTGATTGGTTCATTTTATTACAGTGGCAATTAGTATAATGGAGTTGAGGCGGTGGTCTGATGCAGCTGCCGATTGGATCCGTTTTGTTCTGAGTAACGGATGATCTTAATACTTCAGATGATAAAGATTTGGAATAGCCCAAAAGGGCCTGGTCTGTTCAATGAACCGGCCGTTCTTTGCGATCAATTAAGGAAGAAAGGAAGGGATGCGACATGTTGAAAAAATGGAGACGAAGTCTCGCGCTGCTGCTGGTATTCCTGTTCCTGATGCCTGCTACTGCACTTGCGGATTACGCCACTCTGGATTACGTGTCACTGGGCGATTCGGTTGCGGCGGGCTATGACCCGTATACCCAAACCGATCAAACCAGCTATGCCGATCTGATCAATGAAGCCTTGCGTGATGCGGGGGTTCCGGGCACTTACCTGAAAGCGGGAGTCACCGCCTACACCAGCAATGATCTGCTCCGGCAGGTCACTCTGAACAGCACGGTGCGCAACCGCCTGAACAAGAGCGAACTGGTGACCATTACCATTGGCGCCAATGACCTCCTGCCGATCCTGATCTGGGCCAACACGGAGCCGCTGCGCCTGGACACCTATCCGGGAAAAGTCGGCAAGCTGACCCTGGCGCTGCTCTACAAGACCCTGCCGGCGGATGATTTCCTTTCCACCGTTCTGGCCATGGAGATTCGCATTATGCGCAGCAAGGTCGAGCTGACCATCAACACCATTAAATGGCTGCCGGGGAAAAATCCGAAAATCTACCTGATGGGTTACTACAATCCATTCCCCTATATCCCCGAGGCAGCTGAGGCTCTCAGCGCGGCCAACAGTCAGCTGAAGCTGGCAGCCGCCGCCACCGGCGCCAAGTTTGTGCCAACAGTGGATTCCATCAATTATATGACCCATCTGGTTCTCTTGCCACAGGATCCGATTCACCTGAATCCGCTGGGCCATGAAGTGGTCGCGGAGCTCTTCCTGAACCGGATTGCCGCCGACTTCCAGATTACCCTGAATTAGAGGGGCCTTGCCCCAGATGATGAAAGAACCGCAGTGTCGCTGGGAGGCTTCCCGGAAACACCGCGGTTCTTGTCTGTTCAACCAGATCGGTTTGTGAAGGGGCTGATGCCGAGCCGGATGCCGAGCCGGATGCCGACCAGACGGTCGAGCCGTTGCATCGCTTCATTGAAAAATTTGGGGATTGTCTCACGGTCTGGCCGCCTGGCTTTGGATCACTCGGGCGACGGATTCGCCCAGGGTTCTGGCTTTGTCGGAAATGGTCAGCGCCAGGGCAGGATCCAGGCGGGGGTCCACGTCGGCGATCTTGAGGCCCCGGGTTACCTCGAACCCGTCATAGATCAGGCCGCGCAGCGTACCGCGCAGGCGAGACGTGACCGGGACATCCCCGACCTGGGCAATGACTTCGCCTTCCTCCACCAGGTCACCAATGCGGCGGATTTGCTTTAGGATGCCATCTGCCGGGGAGTGGATGACCCGGCGCTGATCTTCACCGGCAATGAGGCCGGGGACGCCGGTGTTGGGGATTGCCGTCCCCTGGGTAATGATGCGTCCCAGGGAGGGACCGCGCATGGTTTCAATGACTGCGTGGCAGTCTTCCGGCGCACTGAAGCCGGGCCCCAGGGCGATGACCAGGGGGGCCAGGTCTTTGGTTGTTCCCAGATTGCGTTTGGCCAGAATGGCATCCACCACGACATCCGGCTTGATGTCGCGGAGGGTTTTCAGTTCGGGATCAATGAGTACGGGGACCATGTCCTGATTCAGGCAGTCCTCGAGACCGTCGAGGGAGGGAAGATACACTGCCGTAACACCTTCCACGGCCTTGCGCCCATCGTAGATGCAGCTGGCAAAGGCCACCTCGGTGCGAATGCAGCTGGGACGGTCCGTTTCCACGGCAATGACGCGGCAGCCTTTCTCAAAGAGAACATGGATGACTCCGGTAGCCAGGTCACCGGCACCCCTCACCAGGACCGTCAGGGGGCGGTAGGCCCGCTGATAGTCTTCCCGGGTATCCAGATCCAGATTTTCCTGCTCGGATTCCACCGGCTCGTACACCACCAGCTCCTGATGTACGGAGATCACCTGACGCCCACCGGTGTCACCGGTCAGACGGCTCAGTTCGTCCTTGAGAGAAACGGGGAAAAAGACCGGACTGCCCTGCTGGCCGTTGAAGACCGGGATGACGATGCGGCTGGGATTATTACGGAAGCGTTTTTTGAGGTGACGCAGGGTTTCCGCCGTAAGGAACGGCTGATCGGCCATCACAAATACCAGCCCCTCCGTCTGGGGATCACTGGCCTGAACCCCCAGGGCGATGGAATGGCTCACTCCGGCCTCGGGCCGGTCATTGAGCACTGCCCGGAAGGAGCCTTCGGGCAGCCGGGTTTTCGCCTGATGCACCAGGATGACCTCATGGAACCGGGCTTTCTGCACCGTATCCAGCACATGCTCGAGGAGACTATGTCCGTTGATCCACAGATTGGTCTTTGGCCGGTTCATCCGCTGGGATGATCCGGCGGCAAGAATAATGGCGGTAATTTTCATGATTCAGTTCCTCCAGACTCATGCAGGCAATGGCAGTCAGACGACTGGCTTCGGGGTGGCGGGACAGCGACAGGGAAAGCTTTTGGGCCTGTTCCAGCCACTGGTCGCTGTCGCACTGGTTCAGGATCACGATGCGCCGGCCGGTGGAATTTTTAAACAGCCCCTGCGGGTGAAAAACGATCCGCCGGAAGGCTTCTTCCGTCATGAGATCGCCTTCAGCCAGACCGGTGACGCGGGAAAAGTCTGGCCAGTTGTAGACATTTTCCGGGGAGACCGGCTCGCCCAGAAGACGAATCGGGAGCACGCCCAGGGTGACCCTGGCGCCGGATGGAACCGGCGGTTCATGGTCATGCCACATTTTCAGGGGCAGCCCCCGCGAGCCGTCGGCTTCCATCAGAAAGTAAGCACCCGGCTGATTCAGGCGCGCCACATCCGCCTCGGTGATGCCCTGAAGCTTTCCCCGGTCGTTCAGCCCCCGGGCCACCAGGTGGATCTGACCCGCCGTGAGGCTGACCGGATCCCAGGCGTCTGGATTCAGGCAGAGCTGATCCACGACCCCGGGCGCCGGGGGGAACATATGGGCGGTGACGCTGACCAGGACCGGCGCCTGGTGGCGGGCGATCCCGGCCAGGTACCACAGCAGAGTGGTCTTGCCGCCGGAACCGGTGATGGCACAGGGTTCACCGGGGTGCAGCGTCAGATCTTCGAGGATCCGGTTCATTTGCTCTTCCGGTAGTACGTATCTTCCAGGGGGAGCGTGGTACGGAACCGGCCGTCTTTTTTAAAGTAGGCATTCTGACAGGCCGGAGCGGACGGAATCACCGTAATCTCGCCAATGCCCTTGGAGCCGTAGGACAGTTCCTGCGGATTCTTTTCAATCAGGATCGGCACGATCTCCGGAATCTGAGTCGAGCGCAGCAGGCCCAGGGTTCCAAACTTGACCTGGGGCACGGCGTTGACGGTCTTGAAGTCTTCGGTCAGGGCAAAGCCCAGACCCATCACGACGCCGCCCTCAATCTGACCCTCCACGCCCTTGGGATGAATGGCCCGGCCCATGTCATGGGCCGAAATGACCTTGACGACCTTGCCCTCCCGATCAAGAATGACCAGCTGAGCCGCATAGCCGTAGGCCACGTGGCTGACCGGGTTCGGCTTGTCCGAGCCCATCGGATCCGACGCAAAGGAGTATTCGCCGAGGAAGGTACGCCCTTCCAGCTGTTCCAGAGAACCGGCTTCGGCCAGGGCGGCCTTGAACTCCAGAGCAGCCCGGCGGGAGGCTTCGCCGGTAAAGACGGTCTGGCGGGAGGCAGTGGTGGTGCCCGCGTTGGGGGTGAGATAGGTGTCAGGTTTGCCCACGGTCACCAGCTCCTGGGGCAATCCGGTGGTCTCGCAGAAAATCTGCTTGATCACGGTATGGATGCCCTGACCCATATCCGAGGCGGAGCTGCCCAGGCTGACCCGGCCGTGCTCGACTTTGGCCAGGCAGCGACCCGTGTCCGGTACCCCGACGCCCAAGCCGGCGTTTTTCAGCGCCGAGGCAATGCCGACATGGTAGTTCTCATCCCCGTCATAGCGGTAGAAATCTTCCTTCAGGGCTTCCAGAGCTTCCCGGTAAGCGGTGGATTCATCGGCGATCTGGCCGTTGGGCATGATGTCACCGGGTTCCAGCGCGTTGCGGCGGCGGATTTCCCAGCCGTCAAGTCCGGTCTGGCGGGCCAGGTCATTCAGGCAGCACTCCAGAGCAAAGATGGACTGGGTGACGCCGAAGCCGCGGAAGGCGCCGCAGGGAACGTTGTTCGTATAGTAGGCCCGCCCTTCGATGTCGACATTCTGATAATTGTAGGGTCCGGCCGCGTGGGTGCAGGCGCGCTGCAGCACGGGGCCGCCCAGTGAGGCATAAGCGCCGGTGTCTGAAATAATGCGGGCGACCAGGCCGGTCAGTCTGCCGGTTTCATCACAGCCCAGCTGGAAGTCCATATACATCGGATGGCGCTTGGGATGGACCAGAATGCTTTCCGCCCGGGACAGCCGGACCTTGACCGGCTTTTTGAGCAGCCAGGCAATGAGGGCGGCATGGTGCTGCACGCTCATGTCTTCCTTGCCGCCGAAGCCGCCGCCGACATAGGCGGCCTTGATGCGCACCCGTTCCGGTTCAATGGCCAAAAGGGAAGCGATCTCCCGCCGGTCATCGTATACTCCCTGGTCCGAGGTGATGACTTCAACGCCGTCCTCGGTGGGGTAGGCCACGGCACATTCGGGTTCCAGGAAGGCATGCTCGGTGAAGGGGGTTTCAAAATGATAGGAAGCCACATATTTGGAGGCAGCCAGGGCAGCCGCGGCGTCTCCCCGCTTGAGCTTCTGGGTGGACAGCAGGTTGCCCTTTTCATGGATCAGAGGGGCATCCTGTGCCATGGCGGCCTGGGGGGTGGTCACCGGCGGCAGTTCTTCATAATCCACCCGGATCAGTTTTAAAGCGGCCTGCACCGCTTCTTCCGTGTCTCCCACCACCAGGGCCAGGGAGTCTCCGACGTAGCGGGTGGTCTCGCCGACCCGAATCAAGGCCGGCCAGTCTTTGACCAGATGGCCGCAGTTGACTTCACCGGGGATATCCTCGGCCAGGATGACCGCGGCGATTCCCGGGGCGCTTTGGGCCTGGCTGACATCGATGGCCCGGATCAGAGCGCGGGGAGCCGGCGTGCGCAGCGCCTTGCCATAGAGCATGCCGGGCAGCTGGACATCGTCGGTATAGACCGGTTCACCCAGCGCCTTGGCGCGGCCGTCCACCTTGTGCACGCTTCGTCCGACGCCGGCTAAGGGCGCGTGAGGCGGCATTTCGCCCTTGCGCAGCAGCTCGGCGGTCAGCAGCATCGCATCGATGATCTTGACATAGCCGGTACAGCGGCAGATGTTGCCCCGGATCGCCTGGGCACAGGCGTCCCGGTCCGGCGACGGATTGACATCCAGCAGCGCTTTGGTCGCCACCAGCATGCCCGGGGTGCAGAAGCCGCACTGAACGGCCCCTGATTTATCAAACGCGTAAGCGTAAATTTCTTTTTCCAGGGTGGTAAACCCTTCCAGGGTATCGATGGACTTTCCTTCCATTTTAGAAGTCTTCTGGACGCAGGCTTTCATCAGACGCCCGTCGATCAGAACCGAGCAGGCGCCACAGGCACCCTCCCCACACCCGTTTTTAACAGAAGCCAGTCCCAGTTCCTCACGCAGAAATTTCATCAGATCGATATCGCGCTCGGTTTGGACGTCCTTCCCATTGACTTTGAATCGGTACATGGATTTCCTCCTTGTTTGTTCAATAAACACAAATAGACCGTAACCCCTGAGGAGAAACAGTCAGCCAGCCGAAGGGACAGGGTTGTCGACCTGGAATATCAGCCTGCCCTCAATATCCTGATTTCGTTTTCAGTCTATCAGAAAAAGCTCGATTTCTCAATGATTCAATAAAAATTAATGTTTTTGAACCATGCTTTCACCAAACAGGGCTATAATCAAAATGATAATTATTTTGCGGTGCCCCCGTTGTTCGAGAATCGGAATAAGCACTGGGCCAGGTGGATATTTCCAGTTGTTCAGTCGGGAATACTATGAGGCGTTTTCCCGCAGCGGAAGCAGCATATATAGGAAGAAGAAATTCGCAAGCCCGCGCAGAGCGGGACCAAGGAGGAAGCATGGATCGGGAAATATTGCAGTTTATCGACGAGAAGCTGGGACAGGGCAGGACCTGCGCGCTGATACTGATTGAAAGTCAGGACGGCTCGGCTCCGGGCGCGGAGGGGGCGATCATGGCACTGTGTGAGGATGGATCTTCCCGCGGAACCTGCGGCGGCGGTAATCTGGAGAAAATGCTGACCCAGCAGGTCATGGAAGGAATGGGCGAAGCCCGTCATTTCCCCTTTGCCTTTGAGCTGGCCAAGGATCTGGGTATGGTGTGCGGCGGATCGGCCAGGGGCTATGTCCGCTACTTCAGTCAGGGGCCTGAGCTGGTCATCTTTGGCGCAGGGCACTGCAGCGAAGCGCTGGTCCGGCTGCTGAAGAATCAGCGGTTTGCCGTCACGGTGGTGGATGAGCGAGAGGGCTACGCCGACAAGGAAGTGTTCCGGGATGTGCGCTTTCTCAATATGACACCGGAGGAAGCGGTCGGACAGATCCGGTTTGGCCCGTCCACTTATCTGGTGGTGGCTACCTGGGGGCATCTCTTGGATGCCCGAGCCTACCGGGTTTGTCTGGGACGGGAATATGCGTTCCTGGGCGGACTGGGCAGCTCCAAAAAAGCAGCGTCGGTGAAGACGGCGCTGCTGCGGGAAGGCTTTGAAGAACAGGAAATCCTGGACCTGCACCTGCCGGTCGGAATCGATCTGGCCGACGGAACCCCGGAAGAGATTGCCGTTTCGATTCTGGCGGAGCTCCTGCTGGTCAAGAACCACCGGCCGCTGCAGCTGAAGAAAGACGCGGCCGGTCCCTGGACTCCGCCTGAGCGGACCAGGGCCGAATAATGACTGCTGAAAGGAGAATCCATGGATAAAACCCGACGTTACCTGCATGAAATCCAGCCCGATGTTACCAAATACGCCGAAGTCATCTCGCAGGTCCTGAATGTGGACGTCGAAATTGTGGATGAATCCCTGGAGCGTATCTCCGGGACCGGCATCTTTGCCCGCCGCGTCAACCATAAGGCTCCGGGGCGAATCTACCGTCATGTGCTGCAGGGCGGCGAACACAAGATCATCCAGTTTCCCCGGGAGGACGAGTACTGCATTGAGTGCGAGGCCAAGGAAACCTGCCTGGAAACCATGGAGATCTCGACACCCATCAAATATCATGAAGAGAATATCGGCGTGATCGGACTGATCTGCACCACGCCGGAGCAGAAAGAGCACATCAACCAGCACCTGGACTCCCATGTCGCGTTTCTGGCGCAGATCTCCGAACTGATTTCCGCCAAGGTGCAGGAACACCTGTCCCATGAGGAGGCCCTGCGCAATGTCAACCAGCTGTCCCGGATCCTGGACGACGTCGAAAACAGCATTATTGTACTGTCAAAGGATAACCGGGTGCAGTACGTCAATCGCAAGGCCATGATCAACCTGCGGACGGACGAGAGTATTCTGGGGGAAGAACTGAGCTATTCGGGCTATGTCCCGGATTCCCTGTCCAACATGGAGTTCCGGGTGGAGCTGGCCGGCCAGCGCTACGCCGTCGTGGGGAAAATCCTTGAATTCAGTGATTCCTATCTCAATTACGACCGGATTCTGATCTTCCGGACAATGAAGGATGTCCGGCGCAACGCCTACCGCATCACCCAGCAGTCCCGGCTGATTACCCCGGAGCATCTGGTCGGGGAATCCCGGGCCATGTGCGAGATCCGCGATACCATCCGCAAAGTGGCTCCGACCTTTTCCACGGTATTCATCCGGGGAGAATCGGGGACGGGCAAGGAGCTGATTGCCCGGGCCATCCACGCCGAGAGCGACCGGCGCAAGGAACCCTTCATCGGGATCAACTGCGCCGCCATCCCGGACACGCTGCTGGAATCGGAGCTGTTCGGCTATGTCAAAGGCGCTTTCTCCGGGGCCTCGGGGTCCGGCCGCATCGGTAAATTCGAACTGGCCAACAAGGGGACACTGTTCCTGGACGAGATCGGCGACATGCCGCTGTATCTCCAGAGCAAGGTTCTGCGCATCCTGCAGGAGCGGACCTTTTCCCGGATCGGCTCCAATGATCTGATCAACCTGGACATCCGGGTCATCGCCGCCACCAACCGCAACATTGAGGAGCTGATCCAAAAGAACCAGTTCCGCCGCGATCTGTTCTATCGGATCAATGTCATCCCCATCGATGTACCGCCGCTGCGGGACCGGACCGAGGATATTCCACTGCTGTTCCGGACGCTGCTGGACAAATACAATGAAGCGCTGGGCAAGCAGGTGACCAAGGTGGACGACGACGTCATGGACGTCTTTATGGATTACGCCTGGCCGGGCAATGTCCGGGAGCTGGAAAACGTGGTCCAGTATGTCATCGCCCTGGCGGATTCTTCCAATACGATCCACCGCTTCATGCTGCCGGACACCATGCTCAAGCAGGATCGGGCCTCTCTTCAGGAACCGCGCCGCCGGCAGGAGTTCGCCCCCCTGGAAGTGATGGAGGCACGCTACATTGAACGGGTTCTGGCGCAGTACGGCAACACGACGGAAGGCAAGAAAAAAGCAGCCCGGGTGCTGGGCATTGGCATCGCGACGCTTTACCGCAAACTGGCTGTGATTTCTCAAAATGATAATAATCATTCATGATTGCCAATCTGACTTTAAACGTTTACTTCATTGCAGGATCGATAAAAAAACGCGGGTTAGAGACCTTGAAACCACATATTTGTTAAAATAAGTACAGGGAAAGTCACTGGATTTTTATTATCAAAATGAGAAAGTTTCTCAAAATGATAATAAAACTCCAGTATTTTTTGTTGATTTTCGGCCGGATCCGATTGAATAACTCCTAATTATTTATAAACAATTCTTAACATATCTTAATAATTAAGGATTTTCTGTAACGGTATGTTAAAATGTAAATGGTTTCCCGGAGGAACCAGACGGAAGTCCGTATTTTGGCACGGGTTTTGCTTATATATTAGGTGGAATGGATAAGGACAGCTGGAATCTGTCCGGGCCGCGATATATCTTCAGCCGCAGCGGCCCAGATCCGAACAACACAGGAGAGGGAAAATGAACAGAAAATTAAGAATGGTGCCCAATCAGTTCACGAAGAACGACGATCCGGCCGCCTGCGTCGAGATCCTGTCGGAGAACAATGTCAAACGTGCCCGCCGCTTTCTCGCCACCTTCCCGGAATACAGCGTTACGCCGCTTCGTCGGCTGACCAGGCTGGCGGACCGGATCGGGGTCGGGGAAATCTACGTCAAGGATGAATCCTTCCGCTTCGGCCTGAATTCCTTCAAGGCTCTGGGCGGTGCCTGGGCCATGGGAAATTACCTGGCACAGCGCCTGGGAAAAAGCATTGACGAGCTGACACTGGAAGAACTCCTGCTGCCGGAAACCAAGGAACAGATCGGCGACATGATCTTCTACACTGCGACCGACGGCAATCAGGGCCGGGCTGTTGCCTGGACCGCACAGAAACTGGGACAGCGTTCCGTGGTCTATATGCCGGAAGGTTCCTCACAGGCCCGTCTCAACCATATTCTGGCCTGCGGCTCGGATGCCTCCATCACGGACATGAACTACAACGATGCCGTGCGCTATGCCAATGAAATGGCACAGCAGAACAACGGCGTGGTCATCCAGGATACCGCCTGGGAAGGCTACACGGAAATTCCGATCTACATCATGCAGGGATACGGCATCATGGCTCTGGAAGCACTGGAGCAGATCCGCACCCAGGGTCTCCCCGAACCGACCCACATCTTCCTCCAGGCCGGTGTCGGATCCATGGCCGGAGCCTGCCAGGGCTTCTTCGCCTCGGTCTACGGCAAGGACTGCCCGCATACCATCGTTGTGGAACCCGATGAAGCCAACTGCTACTACCAGTCCGCCGCTCAGAACACGCTGGTCAATATCTCCGGCGACATGCGCACCATCATGGTGGGCCTGGCCTGCGGCGAACCCAACCCCATCAGCTACGAGATCATGAAAAACTGGTCGGAAGCGTTCCTGTCTCTGCCCGATTATGTGTCCGGAGACGGCATGCGGGTCCTGGGCAATCCCCTGACCGGCGATGACCGCATCGTATCCGGCGAATCGGGAGCTCCTCCCACCGGAGCCCTGTTCAACCTGATGACGGATCCGGACCTCGAACCCATCCGCCGCCAGCTCGGACTGGATGAAACCTCCCGGGTACTGCTCTTCTCCACCGAAGGCGATACGGATCCGGACCGCTACCGCAGCATCGTCTGGACCGGAGAATTCTCCCGCTTCGACTAAGCCTGGGCAGCGATTCGCTCGGATGGAATCGCGGACCAGGAAAACCGGAGAAAGATCAATCTCAATCCCAAACCCAATCCCAATATAAGAATCAAGATCAGAATCAACATCATTCATCCCCAATAAATATTGAAGAAGGAAGGAACAACATGGAAAAATTCAACGAACTGGTAAAAAAACTGGAAGGTCTCGATCATAAGAATCTCTACAACAATGACTTCTTCCTGACCTGGGACAAGACGCAGGATGAGCTGGAAGCCATTTTCACCGTAGCAGACGCCCTGCGCAGCCTGCGGGAGAACAACATTTCATCCCGAATCTTTGATTCCGGCCTGGGCATCTCGCTGTTCCGCGACAACTCCACCCGCACCCGGTTCTCCTATGCCTCAGCCTGCAACCTTCTCGGACTGGAAGTTCAGGACCTGGATGAAGGCAAATCCCAGATCGCTCACGGCGAAACCGTCCGTGAAACCTCCAACATGATTTCCTTCATGGCGGATGTCATAGGAATCCGTGACGACATGTACATCGGCAAGGGCCATACCTACATGCAGAACGTTTCCGACTACGTCAAGCAGGGCTACGAGGACGGCATTCTCGAACAGCGTCCCACCATCGTCAACCTGCAGTGCGATATTGACCACCCGACTCAGTCCATGGCTGACATGCTGCACATCATTCATGAGTTCGGCGGCGTTGAAAACCTCAAGGGCAAAAAGATTGCCATGACCTGGGCGTACTCCCCGTCCTACGGCAAGCCGCTGTCCGTTCCTCAGGGAATCATCGGCCTGATGAGCCGCTTTGGCATGGATATCGTCCTGGCCCATCCGGAAGGCTATGAGATCATGAGCGAAGTGGAAGAAGTTGCGAAGAAGAATTCCGAGCAGTACGGCGGAAGCTTCACCAAGACCAATGACATGGCAGAAGCCTTCAAGGATGCCGACATCGTTTATCCCAAGAGCTGGGCACCCTTCAAGGCCATGGAAGAGCGGACCGAACTGTATGGCAACGGCGACCATGAAGGCATCAAGGAACTGGAGAAGCGTCTCCTGGCTCAGAACGCCGATCATAAGGACTGGACCTGCACCGAAGACCTCATGAAGACAACCCGCGACGGCAAGGCGCTCTACATGCACTGCCTCCCGGCTGACATCACCGGCGTCTCCTGCAAGGAAGGCGAAGTCGAGGAAAGCGTCTTCGACCGGTACCGGGTGCCCCTGTACAAGGAAGCCGGCTTCAAGCCGTATGTCATCGCCTCCATGATCTTCATGCAGAAGGTACAGGATCCGGCGGCCACGCTGAAAAAGCTGGCTGAAAATGGCAAGGAACGCGTTACGAAGTAGTCAGGCAAGCCTCAGATAGATCACCCGGACCGCCAGGATCCTTCCGGCCCAGACCGTCTGGGCCGGCTCGGGGAACCCCTCGCCCCGAATGGCTCCGGGATGATACCTCCACGGCAGGCCCATCCATCCTGCCTCCCCCCGGGCGGCCCCGGACCCTGCGGTCCGGGAAAGCCCACCCGGCGGGTTCCGGATTGAGGGATGTCAGCAACAACGCCGATTCCAATCGGACAAACAGCAAATCAAGAAGCAAAACACAACATAAGGGAGTATGAAACGTAAAATGAAAAAAGCAGAACTGGATTATACAAAGATCAGGGCAGCCGCTGAAGGCTACCGCGAAGACATGACCCGCTTCCTGCGTGACCTGGTCAAGGCACACGGCGAATCCTGCGAAGAGAAGGATAAAGTATACCGGATCAAGGAAGAAATGGAGAAGCTCGGCTTCGACGAAACCATCGTGGATCCCATGGGCAACATCCTGGGCTACATGGGCACCGGCGAAACCCTCATTGCCTACGACGCGCACATTGACTGCGTCGGCATCGGCAACATCGAGGACTGGACCTTCGATCCCTTTGAAGGCAAGGAAGACGACGTCAATATCTGGGGACGCGGCACCTCGGACCAGCTGGGCGGTATCGTATCCGCAGTCTACGGCGCCAAGATCATGAAGGATCTGGGCATGCTCAGCGATGAGTATAAAGTGCTGGTTGTAGGCAGCGTGCAGGAAGAAGACTGCGACGGCCTGTGCTGGCAGTACATCATCAACGAAGACAAGATCCGGCCTGAGTTTGTCGTTTCCACCGAGCCGACCAACGGCAACATCTACCGCGGCCACCGCGGACGCATGGAAATCAAGGTCGAAGTATTCGGCGTAGCCTGCCATGGTTCCGCACCCGAACGCGGCGACAACGCCATCTACAAAATGGCGGACATCCTTCAGGAAGTCCGTGAGCTGAACAACCATCTGGCCTATGATGAGTTCCTGGGCAAGGGAACTGTCACCACTTCCCAGATCTACTTTACGTCACCGTCCCGCTGCGCCGTGGCCGACTCCTGCACCATCTCCCTGGACCGCCGCCTGACCTGGGGTGAAACCTACCTGTCGGCTCTGAAGGAGATCGAGGAGCTGCCCTCCGTGAAGAAGTACGGTGCCAAGGTATCCATGTACACCTACGAGCGGCCGTCATGGACTGGTCTGGTTTATCCCACCGACTGCTACTTCCCGACCTGGAAGCGTGAGGAAGACGCACCGGAAGTTGTAGCCATGGCTGAATCCTTCCGCAGCATGTACGGCGAGCCCAAGGTCGACAAATGGACCTTCTCCACTAACGGTGTTTCCATCATGGGCCGCGAAGGCATCCCGACCATCGGCCTGGGCCCTGGCCGTGAAGAGGAAGCGCACGCTCCCAACGAAAAAACCTGGAAAGACGACCTGGTCAAGTGCGCTGCCATCTACAGTGCCCTGCCCACCGTCTACATGGACAACAAGAACAAATAAGACCAGCGCAAGGCCGGCAGCTTCGGCGGCCGGCCCTCGCGTGATCATAAGGCACCCCCGCCCGGCAGGCACCCCTGACGGAGCCTGCCAGGCAAAACAATATCTGGGCCAGAGGCCATGAATAAAGGAGAAAACATGCTGGATCTTACTATCAATCAGGAAAATCTTGAGAAAAATATCCAAAAGGCCAAAGACAACAACATTATCATCCCGACCTTTGAAATGATGAGACATCCCGAGCGGATTCCGGAAAAAATCAAGGAAAAGCTGACCGAGCTCGGCGTCTGGGACGTCGACCCGCTCAACCTGTTCCGCATCACCTGGAAGAACGAACCGAAGGAAAAAGGCGGACAGTTCGGCGGCCCCAACTTCATTGAACTGCCCAAGGCCCTCACCGGCGTTGACGCACGGATCATCTGCATGGTCGGCAAGTATTTCCCGACCGGCTGCCATAAAGTCGGAGCTTCCTTCGGCTGTCTGGTTCCCCGTCTGGTCACTGGGCAGTTTGACGCTTCCACCGAAAAGGCCGTCTGGCCCTCCACCGGCAACTACTGCCGCGGCGGCGCGTTCAACTCCAAGCTGCTGGCAGTCGATTCCATCGCCATCCTGCCGGAAGGCATGTCCAAGGAACGCTTTGACTGGCTCAAGACCATTGCCGGTGAAGTCATTGCCACTCCCGGAACCGAAAGCAACGTCAAGGAAATCTTTGACAAAGTCCATGAGCTCAGAGCCACCCGCGATGACATCATGATCTTCAACCAGTTTGAAGAATTCGGCAACTATCTGTGGCACTACAATGTGACCGGTCCGGCCATCGAAGAAGCTTTCCAGTCCATGGGCGAAGGCCTGAACTTCGCCGGCGTCACCCTGACTTCCGGTTCTGCCGGAACCCTGGCTTCCGGAGACTATCTCAAGACTGTCTACCCCAAGTCCAAGCTGGCAGTGGGCGAAGCGCTGCAGTGCCCGACCGTTCTGGACAACGGCTTTGGAGCACACCGTCTGGAAGGCATCGGCGACAAGCACATTCCATGGATCCACAACGTCAAGACCACCGACATGGGCATCGCCATTGACGACAATGACTCCATGGCTCTGCTGCGCCTCTTCAACGAAGCCGAAGGCAAAAAATACCTCATCGAAACCGTCGGACTCAAGCCGGAAGATGTGGACAACCTGGCCCTCATGGGAATCTCAGGCATCTCCAACATGCTCATGGCCATCAAGTTCGCCAAGTACTATGAGCTGACCGGAAACGACGTAGTGGCCACCGTTCTGACCGACTCCGTCGAAATGTACGGTTCCCGCATTCAGGAACTCCATGAGGAAGAAGGCGCTTACAACCCGACTCAGGCCGCTGTGGATTACAACCGCCGCCTGCTCGGCCAGAAGACCGACAACCTGATTGAGCTGACCTACGCAGAACGCAAGCGCGTTCACAACCTGAAGTACTACACCTGGGTTGAACAGCAGGGCAAGACCTACGAAGAAATCAACCAGCTGTGGTATGACCAGGCCGGAACCTTCGAGGCTGTTGCGAAACAGGCCGGCGAAGTCGATCGGCTGATCAACGAATTCAACGAAAAGACCGGTCTGCTGAAAGACCTGGAATAGGGGAGAGGCCATGAGCAAACGCATTGTCATCGCTCTGGGCGGCAACGCCCTGGGCAATACCCCGCAGGAACAGATGGAGGCCGTCCGCCTGACGGCGGACTCCATCGTCGACCTGCTTGAAGAGGGCTATGAGATCGCCATCGCCCATGGCAACGGACCGCAGGTCGGAATGATCAACCTGGCCTTTGAAGCGGCCGTCAACACCCCGGCCAGTACCCCGGCCATGCCGTTCCCCGAATGCGGCGCCATGAGTCAGGGCTACATCGGCTATCATCTGCAGAATGCCATCATCAATGAGATGAGAGCCCGCAAGATTTCCCAGGATGTCGTCACCGTCGTGACCGAGGTTCAGGTGGATTCCAAGGATCCGGCGTTTGCCGATCCGACCAAGCCTGTGGGCAGCTTCTACTCCAAGGAAGAGGCGGAAAGCCTGGCCGCCGAGCGCGGATACATCATGAAAGAGGATGCCGGCCGCGGCTACCGCCGGGTGGTTCCCTCCCCCAAACCGATCCGCATTGTCGGCATTAAGGCCATCCGCAGCATCCTCGACTCCGGTCATGTCGTCATCGCCGGCGGCGGCGGCGGAATCCCCGTGGTGGAAGACGAAAGCCGGCATCTGACTGGTGTCGCCGCGGTCATCGACAAGGATTTCACCTCCGAGCTGCTGGCTGAATCCCTGGACGCGGACGCGTTCATCATCCTCACCGCAGTGGAGAAGGTGGCCATCCGGTTCGGCAAGCCCGACCAGCAGTGGCTGTCGGATCTGACCCTGGCTCAGGCCCAGGAACACATCGCCAACGGCGAATTCGCCAAGGGCTCCATGCTGCCCAAGGTGGAAGCGGCCATCAAGTATGCGCAGTCCAAACCGGGCCGCCGCGCCCTGATCACTTCTCTGGAAAAAGCCCGGGAAGCCCTGGCGGGCAATACCGGCACCTGGATTTCCAACTAACCCTTATTCTGTGACAGACAAAGGAGAATGCCATGTCTGATATTATGCGACCCGTCCCGTTCCAGGATCTGCTGTTGTGGATGCTGGAGGAAAAAAGGAACACGGGCAGGATATTCGGCGTGGATCTGGAAAAGGCCTACCGAAGCGGGAGTCACCGGTTGATGACTCCCTTCGGGTGCCTCATCGGATCCGCCACCGGACCGGCTGCCGGCCCCCACACTCAGCTGGCCCAGAACATTGTGGCTGCCTACGTGGCCGGAGCCCGCTTCATGGAGCTCAAGACCGTTCAGATCATGGATGGTCAGGCGCTGCGGGAAGCCATTGCCAAACCCTGCATCAATGCCGCCGATGAAGGCTACAACGTGGAATGGTCCACGGAGCTGACGGTGGAGGAAGCACAGTCAGAATACATCAAGGCCTGGTTCCTGTGCCATGTAGCCATGAAGGAACTCGAACTTGCCCCGACGCGGGATTTCGCCTTCAACATGAGTGTCGGCTATACCCTGGAGGGGATTCAGTCTCCCAAGATCGACGGCTTCATCGAAGGGCTGAAAAATGCCGCGCCGACGCCGGTGTTCCAGGAGTGCCGCCGGACCCTGGAAGAGCAGCTCGAAGCCTTTGAGCATTTTACCCGGGAGGATCTGGACCGGATTTCTCCGGCCATCTGCACCAGCCTGGCGCTGTCCACCATGCATGGCTGCCCCAAGGATGAAATCCAGAGCATCGTCCGCTACCTCCTGCAGGAGAAGCAGCTGGACGTGCTCCTCAAATGCAATCCCACCCTGCTGGGCTACGACGAAGCCCGCCGTCTGGTCGACGCCCTGGGCTTTGACTACCTGAGCTTCGACACCCATCATTTTGATCAGGATCTCAAGTATGAGGAAGCCGTGCCCATGCTGGAGGAGCTTTTGGAGCTCGCCCGCGAAGAAGGCCGGGTCTTCGGCGTCAAGCTGACCAACACCTTCCCGGTGGGCATTGCCCATGGAGAACTCCCCGGCGAAGAAATGTACACCTCGGGCCGGGCTCTGCTGCCGCTGACGGTTCATGTGGCAAAGCTGCTGTCGGCCACCTTTGGCAGCCGGCTGCCCATGGCCTATTCCGGCGGCGCCGATGCCCTGAACCTGCCCCGTTTTGTGGAAGCCGGCATTCTGCCGGTTACGGTCTGCACCACGCTGCTCAAGCCGGGCGGCTATGAGCGCCTGTCCCAGATCGCCTACCTGAGCCAGCCATTCCTGCAGAATGAATACACCGGACCGGATGCCGACCGGATCGCCGCCCTGGCGGATCATCTGATGAAGGAAGCCCGCAATCATAAAAAATACCGGGAAGACATCGTTCTGCGCAAGACCGATTCCCCCTTGCCGCTCTTCGACTGCTTCAAGGCACCCTGTCAGGACGGGGGCTGCCCCATCGGCCAGAATATTCCGGCCTACCTGCAGCTGACCGCTGCGGGCCGCTATGCCGAAGCCATGGCCGTCATTGCCAAGGACAACGCCCTGCCGGCCACCTTGGGCGAAATCTGCTACCACCCTTGCACGAAGCGGTGCAACCGGGTGGACTACGATCAGTCCATCGATATCCGCGGCGTCAAGCATGTGGCGGTGGAACAGGCCATGGAGGAATTTATTGAATCCATCGTCCGGCCGCAGCCCAACGGCAAGACCGTCCTGGTCATCGGCGCCGGCGTTCAGGGACTGTCCGCTGCGCTCTACCTGGCCCGGGCCGGCTACGCGGTGAAGGTGGCAGAAAAGAAGGACCGCGCCTTCGGCATGCTCAACAACATCAAGGACCAAACCGGACAGAGCCTGCATTCCATGGAGCTGGACCGCCGCTTCATCGAAGCCTATGGCGTGGAATTCCATTTCAATGTGACAGCCGATCAGCTCCCGGCCCTGGCGGAAGGTGCCGATCTGGTGATTTCAACCACCGGCCGGGAGGAAGGCATCCCCGGCGCCCGCCTGACGGCAAAGAATCAGCAGACCCGGCTTCAGGCCGTCTACGCCATGGCCGAAGCCAAAAAGCTGGCGCTGGAAATCCTGGAAGAAGATGATTTTGCCGAATACCGCCTGCCCCTGGATGAAGCGGCCGTCTACAACAAGCGCGGCTTCCTGATCCTCCCGCTGGAGACCAGCCGGGAAGGCGAGCGCTGCCTGTCGTGCCATGATGTCTGCGAAATCTGCACCGAGGTCTGCCCCAACCGGGCCAATGTGGCCATTGCGGTGCCGGGCTTTGCTAACGTCCATCAGATTCTGCATCTGGACTTTGCCTGCAACGAGTGCGGCAACTGCACCACCTTCTGTCCCCATGCCGGGCGTCCCTACAAGGACAAAGTCACGCTGTTCGGCAGCGCGGCCGATTTCCATGATTCCGCCAACGTCGGCTTCTACCTCCATGAGGAGGAAGTTCTGGTCCGATATGCCGAAGGCGGCGTCGAGACCACGACGCTGGACGGCATTCGGGAAGAGGGACTGCGGACCATGGCTCAGACCGTCGCCCGGGATTATCCCTGGCTGCTGGTTGAAACCGGAGGTGCCCTATGATTATCGGCAACGGCATTGTGCTGACCAATGACGAGGCGGGCCGGGTGCTCCCAGGCGGCGCGGTTCTGGTTCGCGGTCAGGAAATCTCCGAAGTGGGGGACTTTGCCCTGCTGAAAGCGAAATACCCGCAGGAGGAAGTCTATGATGTCGGCGGCCGCCTGATCATGCCCGGCATGATCAACGCCCACAGCCACATCTACTCGGCCTTTGCCCGGGGATTCGGCCCCAAGGATCCCACCCGCAACTTCCTGGAAATCCTGGAAAACCTGTGGTGGCATCTGGACAAGGAGCTCACCGTGGAGGATGCCCGCTACTCGGCGTACGGCACGCTCTCGGATTCCATTGCCCAGGGCGTAACCACGCTGATTGACCATCACGCCAGCCCCCATCACATCACCGGCTCCCTCAGCGCCATCGCCGAAGCGGCGCGGGATCTGGGCATCCGGACCAGCCTGTGCTATGAAACCTCGGACCGGGACGGCGAAGCCATCGCCCGGGAAGGAATCCGCGAGAACGCCGACTTCATCCGCCAGGCCAATGCCGATGACAGCGGTTTAATCCACGGCCTGTTCGGTCTGCATGCCTCTTTCACCCTGTCGGAAGAGACGCTCTACGCCTGTCGCGAGGCAGCCCAGGGCCTGGATACCGGCTTCCACATCCATGTGGCCGAAGGCAGCGACGATGAAGCCGTGACGCAGACCCGCTACGGCATGAGAGTCGTGCACCGGCTGGAAAAACATGGCATCCTGGGACCCAAAACCCTGGCTGTTCACTGCATCCATGCCGATGACGAGGAACTTGACCGGATTCTGGCCACCGATACCATGGTGGTCCACAATCCCGAATCCAACATGGGCAATGCCGTAGGCACCAGCCCCGTCATCAAAATGCTGAAGAAAGGCATTCTGGTCGGACTGGGCACTGATGCCTACACCAACGACATGTTTGAGTCGATGAAAGTCGCGAAAATCCTGCAGTCCCATGCGCTGGCCGACCCCACCGTGGGCTTCGGCGAAGCGCTGACCCTGCAGTTTAAGAACAACCCCCGAATTCTGTCCCGCTACTTCAAGAAGCCCCTGGGCCTCCTCAGCCCCGGCGCTTACGCGGACCTCATTGTGGTGGACTACGATCCCCTCACCCCCCTGAACCAGACCACCTGGGGCGGCCATGTCCTGTTCGGACTGTCCGGGTACAAGGTCAAGGACACCATGATCAACGGACGCTTCGTCATGAAGGACCGCGTCTTCCTGACCGTGGACCATCCCCGCCTCATGGCCCAGTGCCGCGACCACGCCCAGAAGCTCTGGTCCAGACTTTAGCCTGAGCCCGGAGGCACAGACCCCCGGAAAGGATCAATGTCAGGGATCTGAACGTATGAGGGATTCAAACCAGCAAGGTGCTGCCGCCCACCCCGCGGCGGCACCTTGCTGTCTTTGACGGCAGCTGCGGAAGATCGGCAGCCCGCCAGTGAGCAAACGATCAGGTCCCAATGCGGCATCGGCGGATCCGCTCCCATGGGACGGGGAGATGATGTATCATGGATAGTACAAACTGCCTGCAGGAGGGAACCAGGATCGGTCTGTTGAAAGCAGGGACGGTTTTTTGATTCTTTGATATTTGGGGGGGACAGTACATGTACGACTGTGGATTTACCAGAGAGAGCCACTGGTTCCGCTACCGGGCGGCTGCCATTATTGTGGAGGAGGGCTGCGTGCTGTTTGCCGGCAATCCGTGCGAAGACTACCTGTATTCCGTCGGGGGCGCTGTCCATATGGGGGAAAGCGCACAGGACGCGGTGGTCCGGGAAGTATTGGAAGAAACCGGAGTAAAGTATGAGATCCAGCACCTGGCAGTGGTCCATGAGAATTTTTTCAATGACAGCACCGGCACCCTGGCCGGACTGAACTGCCACGAGATCTGCCTCTATTTTGTCATGAAGCCCAGAGGCACCAGGGAACTGAACAGTAACAGCTGGAATATCAATGGCATCCAGGAAGACATGCACTGGATCCCGATGGATGACCTGGACCGGTACAAGACATTTCCGACCTTTCTGAAGGATTACCTCAGTCGGGAGCACACCGGGGTGGAGCATATTATCACGGACCAGACCTGTTCCTGAGTGCCCGGGCTGGCCCAGGGGAAGACGGAATCCATCCGGGCCACCGGCCCGGACTGTCCGAGGCGCCTGTCCGGGAGTATAATGAAACCAGACCAGTCATTGGCACCAGCTTGTTTTCAGAGAGGCAGGTATTCAGGCAATACTCATATGCAATTGCAGCGGTATGCATTAACCGGTGGATCACCGTGAACATTTGATTCAGCGGGAACACTTCGATCAACTGCGATGTCAGGATCAACTGCGATGCCAATGAAAGAACTATAACAATGATAGAAACCAAAGAATGATAGAAACAGGATAATGATCGACCGTAAATAATGATAGAGCCAAAATAACGCAACAGACATTTTCAATCAGATCAATCGTTATGACCAACCCGGCAAAGGAGGGCAACCATGGGGTACTTGATCATTCATGGAAAACTGGTTACGGAGGAAGGCATCCGGGAGGAGTCGCTTCGGATCGAAGACGGGCTCATTGCCCAGATGGGCAGACTGGAGCCGCTGCCCGGAGAGGAAATCATTGATGCCCGGGGAGCCTGGGTAATTCCGGGGGGCATTGACCCCCATACGCATATGGAGCTGCAGCAGTCGGAGACATTCCGCTCGGCGGATGATTTTTATACCGGCACGGTGGCTGCGGCATTAGGCGGAACCACCACGATCATTGATCATATCGGCTTTGCGCCGGCCGGTTCACCGCTCCGGTATTCTTTGGACCGGTACCAGGAAAAAGCGCGCAAAAGCGTCATCGACTATGCCTTCCACGGCGTTATCCAGCAGGTGGATGAGGCCATTCTGACCGAGCTGAAGGAGCTGATTGGGGAGGGCATTGCCAGTTTCAAGGCGTACTCCACATACGGCTTTAAAATGGGGGATGAGGATCTGATCCGAATCCTGCGGGTCATGAAGGAAGCGGGCGGGCTGCTGACGGTTCACTGCGAAAACGATGAGGTGACGCGGCTTCTGAGGAAGGAAGCCCTGGAGCAGGGCCAGCTCAGCCCCATTTATCACGCCAGGACCCGCCCGCCCCGGACCGAATCCGAGTTCATCGGCCGGCTGTGCGAGCTGTCCGGAATGGCCGGCAATGTACCAGTCTATGTGGTTCATACCTCGACGGGTCTGGGAGCCCGGCGCATGGTTCAGTTCCGGCGGGAGGGCATTCCGGTCTTCATGGAAACCTGCCCGCAGTATCTGCTCCTGACTGAGGAGCGCTACGAATCCGGCGGACCTGAAGAGGGATTGAAGTACATCATGGCACCCCCGCTGCGCAGCGAGGCGGAACGGCAGAGCCTTTGGACCGCCGTCATTGACGGCACCTGCCAGACCGTCGGAACGGATCATTGTCCGTTCTGCCTTCAGGAAAAACTGGCCGGAAAGGACAACTTCAGTCTGGCTCCGGGCGGAGCTCCGGGCGTCCAGGAGCGGATCCCGCTGCTGTTCACCGAAGGCGTCCTGAAACATCGCATTACGCTGGAACGGTTTGTGGAACTGACTTCCACCAATGCCGCAAAGATCTTTGGACTGTATCCCAGAAAAGGCACGCTTCAACCGGGCAGCGACGCCGATCTGGTGATCCTGCGGGAAGGACCCGAAACCGTCATCCGGGCTTCAGAAATGGCGTCAGTCTGTGATTACAGCATTTATGAAGGCATGACGCATCGCACCGCCATTGACTATGTGTTCTCAGCAGGCCGGATGATCGCCCGACAGGGCGAGTTCCTGGGAGAGCGCGGCCAGGGCCGGTTCCTGCCCCGGGCCATCAACCAATCCCTCGCCACATCAACCCTGGAGGAGGAATAGCATGAAAATAGTCGTACTGGATGGATATACCCTTAACCCGGGCGATCTGACCTGGAAAGGCCTGGAAGCCTTCGGCGACGTAACGGTCTATGACCGCTCCCTGCCCGAAGAGATCGCGGACCGGATCCGGGACGCCGACATTGTGGTCGCGAACAAGGCGAATCTGACGCGTCAGGCGCTGGCAGAGGCTAAGCAGCTGAAATACATTACGGTGATGGCAACCGGTTATGACTGCGTTGACGCGGCAGCTGCCCGGGACCTTGGCATCGTGGTGTCCAACGTGCCCACCTACGGCACGGATACCGTTGCCCAGTTTACGCTGGCTCTGATCCTGGAGCTGGCCCACCAGATCGGACGGCACAGCCAGTCCGTCCGGGCCGGGGAGTGGACCAGCGCCAGCGACTGGTGCTATACCCTGTCACCCCAGGTTGAGCTGATGGGCAAGACACTGGGAGTTATCGGCTATGGCCGGATCGGACAGCGGGTCGGTGAACTGGCCCGCGCCTTCGGCATGCAGGTCATTACTGTGGAGCGGCCGGGCCGGGCCTTCGATGTGCCATCCGTTTCCCTGGAAGAGATTTTCCGGCAGTCGGATATCCTGACGCTGCACTGTCCCCTGACCCAGTTCACCAGGGGCATCGTCAATGCCAGAAGCCTGGCGTTGATGAAGCCAGGTGCCTTCCTGATCAACGCCTCCCGCGGCCCCCTCATCGTGGAGGAAGACTTGCGCCGGGCGCTGGATGAAGGCGTCATTGCCGGTGCCGCTCTGGATGTTCTGTCCATGGAACCCATGCCGGAAGGCCATATCCTGCGGGAAGCCCCGAATCTGATCATCACCCCGCATATCGCCTGGTCGACAAAGGAAGCCCGAATCCGGATTCTGGACTCTACCATGCGCAACATCCGTTCCTACCTGGCCGGCGAACCGCGCCACCGCGTCATTTAGCCGATCGAATTAACCTGTATTTAACTTAATTGGGCACGATTAAACAGAATGGAGGCTTTACAAATAGTAAATATTTTGTTAAGATTGCTTTAACAAAATAAATACAGATGGAGGAAGCGTTCATGTCTGATTTGGGCATTCGAATTCTGAAGATTCTCCATGATAAAAACAGCGACGAGTATGTTTACTTGAAGAGCCATTCCCAGCTGCGTGATTACCGAAAAGAGGAGATCCAGACAGAAGCGGAACGGCTGACGGAGAAAGGGTACCTGGTGACGGTCCGCACCGATCGGCTGATCGAACGGGATAACAGTCTGGTCAACTACTTCTTTGAAATTACCGATGCCGGGAAACACCTTTTGAACCAGTGGGCAGCAAACATAAGCTAACAATGAATCATGAGAACCGATAGAAAAAAGCCGGAAACCCCGGCTTTTTTCGCGTTTAGAATCAAATCGCTGCATTTTTCGAATCACGCCTTCCACTGAAATCAAGTCCTGTCCATCGATCCTGTCCATCGATCCTGTCCATCGATCCTGTCCATCGATCCTGTCCTCAGATCCTTTCCTAAATACTTCAAGGGATTCTTGCCAGCCGATCATCCCCGACGGTCCGAAGCCGTCGAAGACTTGCCGATGAACCGGAAGAACCTTGTCTGAGTGCCGGAGGTTCACGAAAGACTTGCCCTTCTTTCATAGAATGTTCTCAAATGCCGGACAGCGTCACGGTATAATGGACTCAAACCAACCGAGCCGCAATCTGGCGCAGATCCTTCCGGTAACCCACCGAAGGTGGATGCCCGGCAGTTGCCGCAGACAAAGGAGCAATGCATTCGTGACAGAAGAAGAACTGATGGCCCAGGGCTATCGTAAATACCGGGGCAAGGACATCGATGTCTACTACAGCCAGGACCGCTGCAACCATACCGGCGTCTGCAGCCGGGAAAATGAGTTTGTATTCGACCCGTCCAGCCGTCCCTGGATCATGGTGGATCTGGCCCCCGTGGAGGAAGTCATCCGGGTCGTGCGGGAATGTCCCACCGGCGCCCTGAAGTATAAACTCAAAACAGAGGAAGAAGTTCAGCCTGCTCCGGATCGGGAGTAAAAACATCCTGCGATTGTCTCCCTTGAAAGGGAGGCATGAGCCTGGAAAAGATCCATGGACAGGAATCAATGAGGAAAGAGGTATAAAGAATGGAATATCCCGATATCAATACGAAAATCAACGATGTGTTTGTCATGCCGGTAACGGAAGAGCTCACCCGCAAGTGGGGGGAGGCTTTAAAATCGGAACAGCGTATGGAACAGATCCTTAACCGGGAACTGCTGCCCAGGCTCCTGGAGTATGTCAGGACCAGCGAACCCCGGTTTGAGGGTCGGTTTGTGGTAACCAAAGTCGGTGATGTGATCAAGGGGCAGTTTCAGTCTCAGTCGGTCGTGAAAAGCAGTCTGGATCAGGCGGTTCTGGATCACCTGAATCAGCTGCTCCGGGAATTCTCGGGCAGTCCCCTGGCTCAGGCCGAGATCAATCTGAACTGTTTTTTGTAAGGTAAAAGTAAATCAAACGGCAGGATTCCTGCCGGCAAAGACCTGATTTCAAACAATGGGAGGAATCGCTCATGAAAAAGGAACCGCTGAAAACCACTCCGAAACCGGAAGAAAAGAAAAATTTCTGCGAAGTGATCCCCGAATCACGGGATATCACGGAGACGGAAGAGCAGCTCAGGCATCACAATCCTCAGCAGGGACAGACCACGGATGAACTGGGCGAGGTGGAATCCTCCGAATACGCCACCAATGACCAGTTCCGTTCCAAACCCGAATACTATAATCCCAAGACCTGTTCCACCACCACCGACAAGGATGAGCTGGAGCGATGAAGCGATCACAAATCAATCAGGCCATCCGGGAAATGGAAGAACTGGCTGACCGGTTCCATTTTGCGCTGCCGCCGTTTTGCCACGTCAGTCCAGCGACGTGGCCTGTTTTAGGCCACGACTGGGATGAAGTCAGGGATTGCCGGCTGGGCTGGGATATTACCGATTATGGTCAGGGGGACTTCCATGCCCTGGGCTTCTCCCTGATCACACTGCGCAACGGCAAAGCGGGGGATCCGAAGTATGCCCGGACCTATGCCGAAAAGCTCCTGATGCTGCGCGAAGGCCAATATGCCCCGATGCATTATCACCGGGCCAAGACCGAGGACATCATCAACCGCGGGGGCGGCAATCTGCTCCTGCGTCTGATTCAGACGGATGAGGACGGACATGAAACTTCGGAACCTGTCCGGGTTGCCTGTGACGGGGTCCGCCGGATTCTTCCCTCCGGCGCCAGTCTGCGCCTGACCCCCGGGGAGAGCGTCACGCTGACGCCCGGACTGTCCCACGACTTTCGGGTGGAGCCAGGTACCGGAGCCGTCCTCATCGGAGAAGTCTCTTCCGTCAATGACGATGAAACGGACAACTTCTTCCGGGAGGCGGTGGGACGTTTTCCCACCATCGAGGAGGATGAACCCGCCTGGCGGCTTTTGTGCAGTGAATATCCGCCGCCACCTTAGGGAGCATCGTGATTTCAATCGGGAAACGGCTGTTTGAGAAATCCAGGAAGAACAACAGGGAGTCCCTCCGGCCCGCCGGAAGGACTCCTGTTCCATCCGGTGGGCCGGAGGGGCCTGACGGATCTATTTTCATTTGGATTTGCAATGAAAAACGGAAGAAATGCTATACTGATAGGAAGAGAACACATCCGGCAGGAGGAAATCAGTGACAGAGAAATATTTGGATCAGTTTTTAACACAGACCGCGGCAGGAAAACGGCCGGTGGTGCTGTTTGCCGATATTGACGGAACCTTGGTGGACAAGTCCCTGCAGGTTTCCGAGACCGACCTGGAAGCCATTCAGCGGTTTATCGCCGCAGGCTTCCACTTTACTCTGGCCACGGGCCGGGGCCGGATCAACGCGGAATACCACGTTCAGGCAGTTCCGTCCAACTTTCCGGCAATCTTTGCCAATGGCGCGACGCTGTATGACCGAACGGGCCGGCAGTCCATCATCGAGCATGAAATGGCTACCGAGGGGCTGGGGGAGCTGTTCCGGCGGCTGACTGTCTTCTATCCGGAAATCATGATTCAGGTGTACACGCCGGATCAGACGTATCTGGTCAGCCAAAGTCCGGATGAGGATCCCCGGGTGGTCGAGCATCATCCCTTTGTCCGGGCAGATTTTGGAGAGGTGGAAGGTCAGCGCTGCAATAAGATCCTGTTCGGCCTGACGGATGAGAACTGCGACGCGGGCATGAGACTGGCCCATGAGTATGTCCGGGAGTATCTGCCCCAGCTTCGAGTCGTCAAGTCTCAGACCCATTATCTGGAGCTGACGCCCCGAGAGGTATCCAAGGGCAAGATGATCCGCTACATTCGGGAGAACAGCAGTGCCTTTGTCATCGCGGCCGGAGACTATCTCAATGACATCGAGATGATGCGGGAAGCCGAACTCTCCTATACGCTGGCCAGTTCACCGGCTGAAGTTCAGGAGGCCGCTGACCGCGTTCTGGATTCGCGGCCGGGGCAGTTCGTTGCCAGGGTGATTGAGGATATTCTGTCCGAGTGGGGGAATCCGGCCGAAGCCGGGAAGTGACCAGCCAGGCGGAGCAATGCCAGGGCTGCAAGGTAATATTCCAGTGAGTGGAAGCTGCTTCCAAGGGGGCGGCTCGGGGAATGGTCAAAGAATCGTGTGGTTATGAGCAGAAGGAGGAATTATGAGCAACGTTTATTTTATTCCGATGAAGCAGGCCGATGAGGCAGCCTTGTCCGAGGCGGCTGCCCGGCTGTTTGAGGAAGTGGTAGCCCGGGAAGAAGTGGAGCTGGCCGGGGAGATCCCGCTGAAGGTTCATTTCGGGGAAAAGGGCAATGATACATTCCTGCGTCCCGGGTGCTATCAGGGAGTCATCAGCCGGCTCAGATCGCGCGGCATCACGCCCAGCTATATTGAGACCAATGTACTTTATCGGGGCAGCCGGACAACCCGGGACAGCCACATTGCGCTGGCCAGGGAGCATGGCTTTACGGATCTTCCCATCATCATCGCCGATGGCGATCACGGCGAAGCGGTGACGGAAGTGCCCATTCCCGGCAAAGTGTTTGATTCGGTCAAGCTGGGGGCCGGCTTTGCGCCTTATGATCAGTTCATCATCATGGCACATTTCAAGGGACATGCCGAAGCCGGTTTCGGCGGTGCCATGAAGCAGCTGGCCATGGGCTTTGCCGCCCGTTCCGGGAAAATGGCGCAGCATGCCACCGTCAATCCGGTGGTCAGCCAGGATGAATGCATCGCCTGCGGCGCCTGCGTGGAATCCTGCAATTACGGAGCCATTGAGCTGACCGAGACGGCCTTCATCGACCATGAGAAATGCGTCGGCTGTGCCGCCTGTGTGGCCGCCTGTCCGGTAGGCGCCATCAAGACCGACTGGGGCGCGAAGGATTTTACGGCCCGGCTGGCGGAATATGCCTACGGAGCTGGCTTTGGCAAGCGCAATATTTACCTGAACTTCCTGCTCAATGTCACCCAGTACTGTGACTGCTATGGCGGACACATGGAGCTGGTGGCTGATAACATCGGCGTCTTCGCCTCCACGGATCCTGTGGCCATTGACCGGGTCTGCATTGATCTTTTGCAGGAGCGGGAAGGCAAGCCTCTGTTTGACAACGGCCGGGAATCCCTGGCTCATGCCGAGGAAATGGGACTGGGCAGCCAGAAGTACGAGCTGATCACACTCGGTTAGCAGCAGATCATCTGTCCTTCGGACCATTTCAAGAAAAAAATCGTGCGGAAAGCGTAATGACCCGGCGCAGCGGCTCCATCCGGAGATTCAATGCGGCGCATTAACCATGTTGGTTTCCCAAGAAAATAAGCATAAGAAAAAGTCCTTCGGGGAGTGACCATATCACTCCCCGAAGGACTTTCTGATGCCAGGGTCCGGCGGTTTATGTGCGGGCGCGGACATATTCAATGGCTTCCTTGCCGGTCAGATGATCCACATCGATGGCGAGGATCAGAGCAGCGGAGCAGCCAGCCACTTCCTTGGCTTTTTCTTCGTCCGGACGGTCTCCGGAGTATTTTTCCACCATGGCCCGGAATGCCTCGATCCGTTCGTCGCCGGCGCAGACGCGGACCCGTCCGAACGCAATGGCGCTTCGGAAATAGGTGGTGTACTCGGCACTGATGATGGTATCCTCATCAATGACGGTGAAACTGACTTTCGGGTTGCCGGTAATGGCATCGAGCTTATGGCCAGCCGCCGCCGAATGGAAGTAGATGCGGTCATTGTGATAGACATAGCTGACCGGCACACCGTAGGGGTAGCCGTCATCGCCGTGACAGGACAGGATGCCGTTGGTGCATCTGGCAAGAACAGTGTGGGTCGCCTCAGGGGACAGGAGCTGGCGCGCTCGGCGCATGGTTCGAAACATGAATTACCTCCCAGGGTTAATTTATTCAAATGCTAAGTTTGCGGGCTGTTTCATTCAAGAGTCATTCAAGGGGTCCTTTGATGATCATTCTATAGCCATTCGATCAATGATCATCAGATGGGCTGGCAGCGGGGACAGGTATAGATGCTGCCGCCCAGATAGCTCTCCTTGCGGATTTCGCCGCCGCACCGGGGGCAGCCCTCTTTCTGGTGGAGGCTGCTCAGGCTGGCACGGTAGCTGCCGCTTTGACCGAAGAGATCTTTCTCGGTATCCCGGCCGCCGGCATCCGCCATGGCCGCCAGGGTGGTCTTGATGGACAAGAACAGCTTCCCGGCAGCTTCGTCATCCAGGCTGGAGACCTTCTGCCTGGGATGCAGGCCGCAGGACCAGAGCAGGTCCTGCAGGACTCCGTTGCCCAGTCCGGGAATGCGCTGCTCGGTGGCCAGGAAGGCCTTCAGGCTGAGTTTCTGAACCGGCTCTGCGTTCAGCAACGACTGGAACCAGGCCCGGTTAAACTCCGGCGTCAGGGGAGACGGTTTCGTCCGTGCGGCAGCCCGGTATTCATTGTCGAAGGTTCCGGGTTCGAAGCACCAGAGCATGCCATACATTTGGACGCTGGCGCTCAGGGCCGTTCCGTCGCGGAATTCCAGGAGGAGCTGGTGCTTCTTCGGCCGGGTGGCGGGCATTTCATGAAACCTCAGATTGACGCCGTCGGAAATGACCAGCCGACATCGGCCAAAGTCCATTTCCACCATACCGCCGTAAGCGGAAGCATCGTGGAGAGTGCAGCCGCACAGTCTATCGGGGTAAACGGCGGGATCCCCGTGGTAAAAGGCAAATTGATGCGGTGACTGGTTCACAGCTGCCGCGGCAACGGTTTTGCCGCAGACGGCCTGATTCAGCTGTCTGGCCAGGACCAGGGCTTCGGGCAGTTCGATCATAGTGTCCACCCCCTCGGAGTACATTCGGTGTTTCCGATGAAACACCCTGCTCCTTCCATTATAACCCCGCAGGGCGGGAACCGCCGGCGGACGATTGAAATTCACCGGCTGGTCCATCCCCTGGTTCTTCGATCCGGCCGATGGGTCTCTTGATCGTCCGGCTCATCGGCCATCCGATGAAAAAGGGAGAACACCCGGCCTGGTTGGTCGGGTGTTCTCGTTGGATCAGGGATGCCCTGGCCGCTGAATCCCAATATTGTGAATCAGACCGGTTTGGAATCCTGAAATTCTTTCTGAACTTTGGCCAGAGCCTGGGGATCCGTCAGGAGCCGGAGACCCAGGAGGGCCAGACTGAAGGCTCCGTCCAGAAGGGCCTTTGATCCGGCGTCAGATACGGTGGCCGCGGCGAAATCACTGGTATGAGCCGGAACATCACTGCCGCAGATCTTGATTTTGCCCTGAATGGTCGGGCAGCGGTAGGAGACAGCCCCGACATCGGTGGAGCCAATGGGCTCTTCGACGATGGCTTCGATCTCAGTCAGGTCGGCTGTGGCAAAGGCTTCCTGCAGCAGCTCGCCCAGGGTGTAGTTCATCAGGCAGTCATCGTAGGCGGTTTCATACTGGTAGTGGCTGAATTGGACGCCGGCTGCCTGGGCAGCCGCCTGCGCGCTTGTCAGGGCTTTGGCTTGAACTTCCTTGCAGTAGGCCATGGAGGGAGCGCGGAAGTAGTAGTCCAGCTGGGCCGTTTCCGGGATCACATTGGCGGCTTTGCCGCCATCGGTAATGACGCCCTGGATGTTGGTGCCCGGCTTGACGAACTGGCGGAGCTGGTTCAGCAGGTTGAAGGTGGAGACGGCCGCATCCAGGGCGGAAGCACCTTCCCAGGCCCGGGAGGCATGGGCGGACCTGCCGTGGAAGACAAACCGTTCCGGAATCAGGGCCAGGGACCGTCCACCCAGCCCGTTGACGCTGGAAGGATGGAGCATCATGGCGCAGTCCACGCCGTTGAACAGGCCGGCCTCGGCCAGGCTGATCTTGCCCCCGAAGTTTTCTTCGGCCGGGCAGCCCATGACCTGCAGCGTGCCGCCGGTCTGGTCGATGACCTGCTTCAGGGCAGCGGCAGCAGCCAGGGAGATTCCGGCGATGAGGTTGTGGCCGCAGCCGTGGCCGACTACGGGCAGAGCGTCGTATTCGCACAGGTAGGCCAGCACCGGACCGGGTTTGCCGGAGTCATAGACTCCGACAAAGTCGGTGGGGGTGGCTGCTCCTTTGGTTACGCAAAAGCCCAGTCCGGTCAACATCTTCGTAAGCTGTTCCTGAGCCAGCCATTCTTCATTGCCGGTTTCCGGATGGTCGTAGAGATACCGGACCAGTTCGGCATACTGAGGATGGCTTTCTTCCAGGTAAGTCTTGATGGCTGATTCGTGGGACGTCATCGCGCCACCTATTCCAGAGCTTTCTTGGCCAGTTCCAGAGCTTCCTGGCGCCATTTTTCCATGGTGCCGTCGGCTTTGGCTGCTTCAATCACTTCATTGGCAACCGCGATCAGGGACTGATATTCTTCGCCCAGGGGGAAGCCGATGATGTTCTGGTTGTATTTGCCTTCCGGATCCAGGTTGTAGGTTTCTTCCGGCAGGATGGTGAAATCAGGGAAGGTGGCCAGCATGTTGATGGCATTGTCTGTGGAGACAACCACCGCGTCCAGGTCTCCGGCGTTGAGGGCCAGAGCCAGGGCATCGAGCACGCCCATGAGTTTGACGTTCATGGCGTCGGTGACCGTGTAGGCCATTTCTGCCTGGATGGAGCCGGTCTGGGCTCCGATGGTGAGCTTGGCTGCCTTGATTTCATCCAGCGTCTTGTATTTGGCAGCCGTTTCCTTGGTCATCATCAGACCGTGGAAGCCTTCTACGGATTCGTTGACAAATCCGGTGGAGAACTGCATGGACTGCTTCCGTCCTTCGGTATAGGTCAGTCCGGCAATGGCCATGTCGATCTGGCCGGCCTGGACATTGGAGAGAACACCCTGGAAATCGGTGGCTTTGATTTCAAGCTTGACGCCGATTTTGTCAGCGATGGCCTGTCCGAGCATCACGTCGGAACCGACGATCTGCTTGTTGCCGGAGGCATCGAGGATGTAGAATTCATTCGGAGGATAGTCCGGGGAGGTTCCCATGACAATCTTGCCGGCTTTCTTGATCTGGGCCAGCTTATCATTTTCATCGGCCTGTGCCTGAGTGGTGGAAGCGCCGGTGGTGGATCCGCCGGTGGCCGGATCTGTGGCTGCGCCCTGAGTGGTTGCTGTCGGGGAGGTAGCCGGGCTGGTGGCGGGAGCGGCGGGAGCACAGCCGGAGAGAAGGGTTATGCCCAGAAGGAGGGCCGCCGAATTCATCATCATTTGCTTTATTTTAAGGTTAAACATGCTTCATACATCCTTTTTTAAATTTGTTTGTTTCTTTTTTTTTGATCCAGGATTGGGGAGGGATTGGAATCAGTAACTCACCACATTGAGGAACTGTCGGGTTCTTTCCTCCCGGGGATTGTCCATGACATCCGCCGGGGGTCCCTCCTCTACGATTTGTCCGTCATCCATGAACAGGATGCGGTCGGCCACTTCACGGGCAAAGTTCATTTCGTGAGTTACAATGACCATGGTCATGCCATCCTTCACCAGATCTTTTATAACCAGGAGCACTTCCTTGACCATTTCCGGGTCCAGGGCGCTGGTGGGTTCATCAAAGAGCATCAGTTCCGGTTCCATGGCCAGTGCCCGGGCAATCGCCACCCGCTGCTTCTGACCGCCGGAGAGACTGGCCGGATAGACATCGCGCTTGTCGGAGAGACCGATGCGGGCCAGCAGCTTTTCTGCGGTAGCCTCGGCATCCTTCGGACTGAGCGATCGTACCAGGACAGGCGCCATGGTAAGATTCTCCAGCACCGTCATGTGCGGGAACAGGTTGAAATGCTGAAACACCATTCCCATTCGGCCTCGGGCTGTGGTCAGCTCCTTGGATTCCGGATCCAGGACGGAGAGGTCTTCCCCGTGAAACAGGATCTGGCCGGAGGTCGGCCGTTCCATGAGGTTAATGCAGCGCAGCAGCGTCGACTTGCCCGAACCGGAGGGTCCGATGATGGCAACGACTTCGCCTTTTTCCACGGTCGTGGAGACGCCCTTGAGCACTTCCAGGCTGCCGAATTGTTTGTACAGATTATTTATGGTCAGCATCCGTATTCAACTTCCTTTCCATGATGGCCATGAGCTGAGTCGTAACAGTGGTGAGGAACAGATAGATCAGCGCAACGACCAGGAGCGGCTCAAACGTGGAATACGTGGCGGCCTTGATGATGTTGCTGCTGTAGGTGACATCAAAGATGCCGACCGTCGAGACGATGGCGGATTCCTTGATCATGGTGATGAATTCATTGGCCAGGCCGGGCAGGATGACCTTGACCGCCTGGGGGATGATGATCTTGCGCATGCTCTGGCTTCGGGAGAGTCCCAGGGACAGTCCGGCTTCCATCTGACCCTTGTCGATGGAGTTGAGTCCGCCGCGCAGGAGTTCGCTGATGTAAGCGCCGGAGTTAATGGCCAGGGCGACGACGGCGGTGATGAATTCCCGCGAGCCGTAAATACTGCCCAGAAACGGAAGTTCCGGCAGCCGGATTCCGATCTGAGGCAGAGCGTAGAGCCAGATCAACAGCTGAACCAGCATGGGCGTGCCTCGGATGATCTGGGCATACAGGTCCGCGATGACGTTGAGGACGCGGTAGCGGCTTCGTTTCATCATGGCGGCGGTCAGGCCGAGAAGGCTTCCCAGGATGACCGTGATCAGGGACAGGACGATGGTGACCACCGTACCCTGAATGAACACATTGGTCCAGGGGATCAGTTTGGAAAAATCGATGACGATTTTCGACGCGTATATATATGACATAATTTCAGCTCCGATACATAATATTAACAATATATGAATAATTATACATAACGTCAGGGAGCGGTCAAGTGCTTTTTGGGGGATTTCATTCAGAAAAGGCAGGATTTGAAATCAAACCGGCAAGAAAAGCCGAATAGAATTGGCGAATTGAATTAATAAAAATGCAAAAACGATGCAAATTATACAGTTGAGTATCCTTTACTTCAAAAAATAATTAAAATTAAGCAAATGATGAAATGACAGGATCCATTGCTCCATCAGCGTTCCTGAGCAGGCTGTCCACCAGCTCTCCAGGGAATTTCAAGAGAATTTACTGGAGACTTGGCCGAAGCCTGACTGGAGCCAGAGTGGAACCAGACCGGAGGGATATCCGGACTCTCCCGAAGCCTGACTGGCGGTATTAAGATGGAATAAACGCAGGATTATGCATCTGACAGGAGAGTGGAATCGAGGGGAAAGGATTTGCGATGGCGCAGGAACCTGAAAATCACTCCATCAGGGAAAACTCTGAGGAAACATCAATCCGGCCTGACAGAACAGAGTGGCTAAAGATCCATCGTCAGCTGATGGGTTTCTTCCGGAACCGGCTGACCCAGAATCTGCATGAGATAGCGGCTGTTGTCGCGGGCTCCCTGGGTGGCGGTATTGTCAAAGTAGATCCAGGCAGGGGCTCCGGCATCATCCAGCCATTCCTTGAGCCGATTCAGCTGATCCTTTGAATAAGGCGTATGGTACATGCGTTTCAGACCGTGCAGACGCAGGTAACTCTCCGGGTGAGGGGCAATCCACTCGCAGGGCCATCGCCCGGGAGAGCTGGAAATTACCTGGGTTGCCTGGCGGCGCGCCAGTATTTCCGCCGTGCCGGGTTCATACCAGGTGGAATGGCGGAATTCCACCGCGATGCCAGCCGAAAGGCCGGATTCCCGAAGGATTTTTCGCATGGTCGAAAGAAAACCGTCCAAAGCTGCCGGATCAGCTGCAAGGCTGGGCGGCAGCTGAACCAGAAACCAGGACAGCTTGTCCCCCAGCTGCGCGAAGCTCGTCAGAAATTCGCTGAGTCGGGCAGTGGCTTCCAGTGGCAGGCGCAGTCCCAGATCATGGGTAAAGAGACGATTCAGCTTAATGCTGAAGCGAAAGGCCGGCGGCACCGTATCATGCCAGTTTTGAATGGTTGCTTCGGAAGGAAACTGATAATAGGTGGAATTGACTTCCACGGTATCGTAGATCTGGCTGTACAGCCGCAGCTTATCCTTGGACCGGATGCCCGCCTCATAGAGGCTTTGACTGTCCCAGCCCGCCAGGCCAATATGAATCATAGCAACTCCTTTCAGGGGGAAATCGAATCCCGCAGGTGACCTGATTTTTGTTCCATAAAAAACGAACTCTCGAGCTGATCAAGGTTCGGATCAGAGATCCATCATAAGTTACAAAGATCTTTTTTGTTGTCTCCAGGTGTCTGTATATATTTAATGTAGCTTTTTTTTATCAAAGAGGGTCAGGCATTCTCGAAAATTTCATGGATTCCGATCACTTTGTGGTACGATTCTTGTATAAGAGGGCGAGGTATCCGAAGGTACATTGACCCACGCCCCCGATTCAACGACCTCAGGAGGTGAAGCATGGAATCCATCGATATCGATCGTGCCACAGAGCTGTTGACTGAGCTGGCCGATGAACTCCCCGACGAAATTTTCAGCAACCTGAATCTGGGCATTCTGGTGTCGGAAGAAGTCCGCTACAGTCCGGAATCCTCTCCCGGAGATCCGCTGTACATGCTGGGGCAATACTCCAGAAACCGAATGGGACGTCAGATCGTGATCTTCTATGGCAGTTTCCAGAAAGTTTTCGGTCATCTGGACGAAGTCCGGCTGAAGGAGCGTTTAAAGGAGACCCTGCACCACGAACTGCTCCATCATCTCGAGAGCCAGGGCGGGGAGTTTGGGCTGGAGTTTGAGGATCACCTGCGCCTGCAGTCATACCGGGATCGGGTTCGCCGCCAGACCTAGCAGCAGTCCACTCCAACCAGCCTCACACACAAATACAAGGTTCGCGAGGAATTTTTCTCAAAAGGGCGAAATCCTGCATAAAAAGGAAGCATAAGTCTGGCGAGACCTGATTTTCTAAGAAGGCTTGTTAAGTGCGCTTAATAATAGCACGCTTTACAAGCCTTCTTAGAATTAAGATAAAAGTTCAAACGAGTATTAGTTCGGAAAAACGAAAAAGGAGTTGTTGCTCATCTAGTTACCTAGTTATGCAACAACTCCCTCAGACAGACTCCATATAATTGGTGATCTGGTGGGGTTCGAGGGTGAGACTACCCGGACAGCTTAGCCAATAAAGCAATAAAAATAGGCGGAAGTCTAATACACACTCGAAACAAGAAATTCTGAATATACATTTGCATAGGATGTTGAATACGCTAATCGTTAACGCCTGCGTTTAAGTAAGATGCCTGTTTATCAGGAACAAGTATCCTTGCCCGTTCAATTGATAGTGACTGGATCTTGATATTCCTAAAATCATTTCATCAAAACTAATTATTTTTGTAGGGGAGGTTCCTGATTCCATGAAAGTCGCTTGTAGCCGGTTTGAACAGGTAACATTACGAACAACAATAATAATAGTAAAAAATACCTTAATTTAAATGGGTCAATCACAAAAACTGTGGGATTTTCCCAAGTTGACATGGAGCCTCTGTCGGCGTGGTTCCGCCAGCCTTGCCGCTAGGCTGCATAAATGCTGGGCTAGTCGGCCAGTCAGGCTACCACGTCGACCTCTCCGTGTAAACAGGGAAAATCATAATCCCACATAAAAAGTGATTGAGCCATATTAATTCATATTTTGTTAAAAATAACTTATAAATAAAGATGGTTTCATCCAGAAATACTGGTCGTCTAAATGGAACAGGTTTTATCAACTCGAGCCATGAAACCGTATGAAATCAAAAGCAAAGAATGGCTCAAGATCAGTTCCTTTTTCCTCCACAGCGGATCAGGCAGCCCGGTCGTCTCAGAAATGACGACCGAATGATACGATACGGCACCTGTTTCTCGAATTCAGTTTTTTTGGGGGGTCGGCGCAGGGTCGTGGGTCTGAATCAAGGTTGGCATGAAGTGGAATCAACTGATTGATCTTTCATAATCGCAAGTTTTGCCAAGGATTTAGGGAATTTCAATAACTACCGTCTGGAAGATTAACTTCCAATTTACTTGATGAGAACATGGGCATCACATGGCAAAGCTAGAATATCCTTGTACGAAACGAATGAAACGGAGGAACAAGGATGTTGAACTGGAAAAAAATGATGGCTCTGGCGGTGACGGGATCCCTGGTTATGGGATTGGGCGGCACCAATGCGCTGGCTGCCAGAAAGACGGCAGGAAAGGGTCAGACGGTGCGCAATGTGATCCTCATGATCGCGGACGGCTGGGGCGAAAACCAGATCCTGGCGGCCAACTACTACCATGCAGGACGGGATGGGCAGGCGATCTATCAGAACTTCCCCACCGCCACGTTTATGAGCACTTACTCGGTGGGAAGCTACGATCCTTCCCAGGCCTGGTCAGACACTGACTACATCAAGCACCGGCCCACGGATTCAGCGGCGGCCGGAACGGCCATGTCCACCGGCGTCAAGACCTATGATGCAGGCATTGGCGTGGATATCAACCGCCGGGAACTCAAGCATGTGGGCCAGTATTTTGAGGAAGCGGGCCGCTCCACCGGCGTAGTATCCTCAGTGCAGTTCTATCATGCGACTCCGGCCGCATTCATTGCCCATGACGTCAACCGCAACAACTATAATACCATCGCCGCTGAGATGATCAATGAGTCCGCGGCGGACGTCATCATGGCTCCGGGTCATCCCATGTTCAATGACAACGGACAGCCCGCCGCTCCCAGTTTCAAGAATCTCAACGCCATGCGCGAAGGCGGGAAGGCGGTCGATGGGGAGACACTGTGGAATAACCTGACCCAGGGCCAAGCCGGTGCAGATGCGGATGGAGACGGTCAGACCGATGCCTGGGCCTTCATCGAAACAAAAGCCGAGTTTGAAGCCATGACCCGGGGGGAAACCCCGAAGCGCGTATTCGGGGTGCCCCAAGTGGCATCCACCCTGCAGCAGGGACGCGGCGGCGATGCCAAAGCCGCTCCGTATGCGGTTCCCTTCAACCAGAATGTCCCGGATCTGGCCACCATGTCCCGGATCTGGCCACCATGTCCCGGGCTGCCCTCAACGTGCTGGATCAGGATGAAGACGGACTCTTTCTGATGATTGAAGGCGGTGCCATTGACTGGTCGGGGCATGCCAACCAGCTTGGCCGAAACATCGAGGAAATGAATGACTTCAATGCCGCCGTCGAGGCCGTGGTGGACTGGGTGGAAGAAAACTCCAGCTGGAGTGAAACGCTGCTCATCGTGACCGGTGATCATGAGACCGGATACCTGTCGGGCTCACCCGATGCCCTGACTCCGGTCCGCAGCAACGGTCAGGGCCAGCTGCCCGGTGTGTACTGGCTCTCCGGCGACCATACCAACCAGCTGATCCCGCTGTATGCCAAGGGACCGGGTGCTCAGCTCCTGAAGAAATATGCCGACGAGCGCGACGCAGTCCGCAAGCGCTACCTCGACAATACCGAAATCGTCCCGGCAGTCCTGGATTTGCTGGATTAATCGGATTCCACATCAAACGAAAAAGCAAAAAATGCCCGGAGCTCATCCCCCTTGGGGGAGCAGGCTCCGGGCATTTCTGTGTCCGGGCATTTCTGTGTCTGGGACATCACCGGGTTCTGGTCAGGGCGCGATCAGGAGGGTCGAGAAGTAGCTGTCACAGGTCACTTCCTCAATCCGGGGAAAAGCCTGTTCCGTGGGGAGGCCGCAGTCACTGACCAGGGCTGCCCGGTCGGTCAGGCCCTGTCTGGCCAGGAGTTCCAGAACCTGGGGCAGGGACTTGCCGGACTTCATCACGATTTTTCCGCCCGGCAGGGCCAGGGCGGCTTCCAGATCTTCCAGGGCGCCGGGCAGGATATGCAGTGGTTCATTCATCTCGGTCAGGCTGCGGTTGAGCCGGGCGGCACAGGCGCAGAAGCTGGTCACGCCGGGGATGGTTTCCGCCGTCCAGCCGTCGTCGAGAAGAATTCGGCACAGGTAGGACCAGGAGCTGTAGAGCGAAGCATCGCCCAGGTTAAGCACCGCCACATCCGCACCGGTTCCGAGATGGCGCGCAATCTGGTCTGCGACCGCGCGGTAGGCTCGTTCCCGCAGTTCGGGATCCCGGGTCATGGGCAGGTCCAGGTATTCCACCGCCTTGGCAGCCAGATCCACCGCCCCGGCGGCGATGGACAGCGCCAGGGAGTGGGCACCGGAGGTCCGGGGCACAGCCAGCACCGGACACAGCCGGATGCGCTCGGCTGCTTTCAGGGTCAGCAGGGACGGATCTCCCGGCCCCACGCTGACGCCATACACAATTCCATGTTTCATCAATCATCACTCCATTTCCGGATTATTAAGTCAGATTGGCAGGGGAGCTCATCGGCACCGGACACAACCGGCAGGCCGAGTGATCGGGCCGCTTCGGCCAGTTCACGGTTTGGGAGGTTCAGTTCGCCGTACCGATTCAGGCAGTTGATCACCGCGCCACATTGCTTCAGCCGGTCGATGGCCTGCCGCAGGAGCGCCGGGCGGATGGGCTCAAAGCTCTGCTCGGCAATGACCTCGCCGGCCAGATCCCGCGCCAGGCTGAAGTCCACGTCATTTTCATGCAGGATGCCGGTGGCAAACGGAATGCCTCGCTGCTGCAGCGCCCGGTACTGCGGGATGCCGGT